>ENA-OPSA01000035-OPSA01000035.1-human-gut-metagenome-genome-assembly--contig:-NODE-35-length-36115-cov-22.362590_pt1 | contig 36115 bp, 24 predicted proteins | sample MGYA00241804_ERZ501899 | MGnify/ENA primary metagenome ERZ501899 (study PRJEB25962, sample SAMEA2042110) | human gut metagenome | biome: human gut; feature: human-associated habitat; material: faeces...
TCCGGCCAGGTGACGCCTGTGTGGTTTCAACCTTCCGATTGAAACGAAAGGATGATTTATGGAAAGTAACAATCCATGAATTCCTGCATTCTCGCGGCTTGCCGCATTGCAAGAAGGATGATTTGAAGTGCCTGATGCAGGATGCCCATGGCAAGAATACTTTCTACATGAAAAACGGACTGTGCCAAGATTGCCAAAAGTCATTAAAAAACATCATTGACAATCAATGAGAGTCCAAACCAACCAAGATTTTGCTTATAATTTTGTCGCAGGAGTTCCGTAATAACTATACAGAACCCAAAATACAAGTAAACTATCATAACTATACATTCAACTATCTAAGAACTGATAAGGTCTATTCTTAGGGTATGCCACATTCAGGTGTACCCTAAAGAATGGACTGCTCAAAAGCAAGCATATCAAAAACAAAAAATCCCCACTTAAACAATCACTCCATATCCATGAAAGAACCTCAACCAAGTGAAGAATAAAGAACCTTTGGCCAGATGTAAGAGTATGAACACTACACCTACTTAGTTGGGAAGTGACACAGCTCTTTCACAAACCAAAGGTAGAAAGGCTGATGTAAGCAACAAGGTTAGTGCTCGTTTGCCACTATGCAAGTATATCCTACATTTAGTCGTACACACTTGGGAGCAACCTTTCTTAAATGCAGTTGGCACTTCTCAGTCAGTCCAATTCCGACCAATATCCAACTGCCATGCAAAACATTGGTGGACAAAGTAGGAACGTAGCTATGACCTTCCACCGCAATCCAACGTTTCACATGTAAACCACCGATGGACGAAATTACCATCATCAGTCCTTCAAATAATGAAGCCACCAGTCTCGATTTTTCTGCTCTTGGTGGTTGTTTCCTGCAAAGATACAACATTCTTTGAAATCACAACACATTAAAGCGTTAATCTTTTGTTAATATTTGAATATCCTTTTTGGATTGTATCAATTGTTCAATGCATTTAGCAGAAAAACACCATCAATAATAAAATACATAGGTACTATCAAACAGAGATAACCCCTTGTTATAGTGAACGATGGTCTCGTACTCCAACTATTATTACTGTTATTACTCCAACTTATCTGTCTTAATCCTTATTGTAGTGGAAGATGATCTCGTACTTGCAGTAAACAAGGTTGTAAAGTGTCACATCATGAGAAAGTCTTAATCCTTATTGTAGTGGCCGATGGTCTCGTACGAGCTGACAGATGATGAGAAACTGCTTCAGCGTACTCAGTCTTAATCCTTGTTGTAATGGACAATGGTCTCGTACCAGGTTATAAAGATTGTAGAGCTTTTGCTTTACATGTCTTAATCCTTATTGTAGTGGACAATGGTCTCGTACAGCATTTGAGGCCTACGTATGGCTCAAAAAAGCAGTCTTAATCCTTGTTGTAGTGGACAATGGTATCGTACGCCCCTTTGTTTTGGTGTAAGTGTATGCGCTTTAAGAATCTTAATCCTTGTTGTAGTGGACGATGGTATCGTACTTATACTTAGTATATCGAACACATGTACGGATATGCTGTCTTAATCCTTATTGTAGTGGACAATGGTCTCGTACGGGTTGCTGACGTTGACCCTGAGTTTGACCCTTCAGTCTTAATCCTTGTTGTAGTGGACAATGGTCTCGTACTATATCTTATAATTTGTAAGCAAGTGCCGATAATGTGTCTTAATCCTTATTGTAGTGGACAATGGTCTCGTACCAGTACAGGCTGCACTTAATGGTAAAGCTACAGAACTGTCTTAATCCTTATTGTAGTGGACAATGGTCTCGTACAGCTAAGAAAAGCCTTCCCATTTCCAAATAAATGTCTTAATCCTTGTTGTAGTGGAAGATGGTCTCGTACTCAGCTTTCCTGACAGCGTAGAGCTCACAACACGACAGTCTTAATCCTTGTTGTAGTGGAAGATGGTCTCGTACCTCGAAGAAATGAAGTCTGCTTGCAATGGAGCAAGGTCTTAATCCTTATTGTAGTGGAAGATGGTCTAGTACAAGGCGTTCGGCACGTACAACATCAAGTACAATTTGTCTTAATCCTTGTTGTAGTGGACGATGGTCTCGTACAAGAGTTTTATTAAATGCAGTAAAAGGCAGTAAGATGTCTTAATCCTTGTTGTAGTGGACGATGGTCTAGTACTCCTCTTTGCATTAGACACTGAGGATACAAGTGTGACTGGGTCTTAATCCTTGTTGTAGTGGACGATGGTCTAGTACTCGACCTTATAAGACATTACTGATTATCAATAAGTTAAAGAACTTCACTAAACAAATATTCACTTTCCTTAACCGAAATTTAACTATTTTTTAGCGAGTGCAAAGGTACGACTTTTTTCCGAGATATGCAAGCCAATTATTCTTAAATATTTAGCCATTTTCTGCATAAAAATTAAACGTCATTAACCATTGAACATTCCTTGCGATAGATTGCGAATTCAACAATCAACAAAAAGAAACGCCAAACAATAAGCAAGTCGCCAAGAAGAGCATGAGAAACTTACTCAAAAATTCACTTTGCAGAAACTTCTCTCACGCCCCCAGCCCTCCTATTTGTCAAACAACAAACAGTATAAAAGTCCAATAAATAAAGGAAAATGCATGGGTCCTGCATATAACTGAAAGTATTCAGAAACAACAAAAAACAAGAAAAATGAGCCAGTGAAATATCTTTTCACTATATACCCTTACCTTTGCACCCAGAAAACCAAAGCACCTATGGTTAAAGTTAGGAGCACAACAAAAAGAATAAAGACTATGAATACAATGATCAAGAACATTTTAACTAGTTGGGAATCTTCCCTCATCCGCTTCCAAAAGATTGACTGCTGGAATTACTCTGAGAATCTGGCAACATTGGGATGGTACCTACATAACAATGACTGTACAATAGAAGAGTACTACCTGATCAAGTACATCAGAGACAGCATCATCGGAGTGAACTTCAACGTCAAGAGCGTACTCAATGCCATCCAAAAACTCATGAACATGGAAGCAGCAAAAGAGAAAGACCTCACAACCATGCTAGTGAAAATGGATGGAAACAGAGTTGTCCTGAATGGTCAGGATGTACGCTTCAAGAAGGAGACAGAGAAAATCTTCAAGGAGAAGCTCAAGTTCAAGAAAGGAATGCTGCTCCGTAACTTCGACATTGAGACGGAAGCTCCACATGACTCCAAAAAGGTAAGACGCATCGTGGAGAAGAGAATGTGCCAAGCCTATCACCGGATGCACAAGAAGGATGAAGGCTATAAGACCAGCAACAGAGAGAAGTACTGGATGGACAGAGCCACAGCCTTCCAACTGTACAACATCGGACAGAAGGAAAAGACTAGAAACACAAGAAGGGGCGAGTCCACCCACTGGAAATGGAAGAAAGATCCTATCACCAATGAATTAGTCCTCAAAAAGAAGATGGGGTACAAAAACGAAGAATCTGCACAAAAGGCTATAGCCCAATGGAAGATTAATCACCCATATGATTCCAGAGAGATAACAGCTTACAAATGCAACTACTGCAACAAGTGGCATATCGGGCACAAATCCAACTTTCAGAATCATCCAGCTATAGACAGCATGATTCCCCAAATGCAGACTTGTTGCTAAACCATTGAAAAAGAACAAAGAGAAATATGTGGAGTCTTCTTGCCAGCTTTGCTGATGTAACTGGAATCAATGGCTGTAGCCATCTTCCATGTTCACCAAAAAGGGCTTGGCAAGTGATACAAAAAGTTTGAGCTAGCCAATGCATTCGACTTTTCAAGCCGAATGCATTGCAATTGGTTCGCTCAACATACGAGCAAAACCTCTATATAGGGTAAAATTTATCTTCATGGTATCACCAAGAGTAAAATTATCACCTCAAATAGTATTTTCTCGAAACAATTTGTTACCTTTGCAACAGAAAAAACAACTACATCATTAAAGATGTCCATATATAGATCAAGCACTGTATTCATAAATACAGTAGTTCTGTAATTTAAAAGTTACAGAATCTATGTGACTTGACCAACTCTTCATATAGATGATTAACAATTAGACATAAACAAAGAATAAGAAAATGAATTATTTTAAATTGTTTACCACTTTAGTAAAGGCTATGGTGAAGTCTTTGAGCACTCGTCAGTATGTTCTTACTTTCGAAAAAGAGAGTGATAACCTATGGTATATTAAAATGCCTTGGGCTGGACATTATCATAACTTGCAGATGGTTGCAGGAGCTAACCATCTGTTGGAGACTTTCAAGTCTAGATTGGTCACTGTACGTGTATCTTACGAACAGAAAGAATCTACTGATATCTGTCTTACCAGACAATATTACAGAATCTTTGGTGGTGCTACCTACAAGGTTTCCAATTTAGAGGGATTCACAAAGGAGGTTTGGATTTGCCCGGTTACATTGTTCGTACTTGGTAAATATCCAAAACGAATTTATGTCTCTAACTCTCAGAAGTAACATAGTTCATAAACTGGAGAGAATAGTCTACCATGTTTACCTTTCAAGGGATAATGGTATTAATAGATAACTAAAAGATAATAAAAATGAGTAAGGAAGTAAAGATTTCAGTTATCAAGTTTGAAATGGTCAACGGTAAGAAGACCTATAAGTCGTTTACCTTTAAGCTGAATCCAAAGGAAATGGCAAAGTTCAAGACCGAGGCAACGGTGAAGAAAAAGGTGGCAGAATACGTAGCGAAAAGTGGCGTATATAAGCCTTCTGAACTTCAGAACTTAAAATACGACATGAAAGAGTTCCTGGAGGAATGGCAGAAGATGGTTCCTGTAGTGGAAGCAGAGGAGCTTGCAAAACTGGATAAGTCACCGAATAATCCAGAGACTCGCATTACCCCTCATCTCATCAGCCGTCTTGCTGCCGGTGAAATCTTTGTATTCGGCTCCAACGCCATGGGCTATCATGATGGTGGTGCGGCAAAGACTGCTCTGGAGAAGTTCGGTGCCATCAGAGGACAGGGACATGGTTTGCAGGGAATGAGTTACGCCATCGATTCAATGAGTGGTATGGAAGCTATGAAAAAGGATGTGGATGAATTCATCGAGTTTGCCAAGAATCATCCAGACAAAACATTCTTTGTGACATTGATTGGTTGCGGTATCGCCGGATATTCTCCAGAAGAAATGGCTCCTCTGTTTGAAAGATGTTACGATCTTGAGAATGTGTGCCTTCCTTCTGAGTTCTGGGACATCATCGGATGGCCAAAGGTTCAGCAGCCACACTATGATCTCTTACGTTTCCTGGATGCCCAGGAGTTTGCCTATACCCAGGCTTTGAGAGAACTGAAGGAAGGACGAAAGCAAAGCCATTGGATATGGTATATCTTTCCACAACAGAAGGGACTCGGTCATAGCTACAATGCAAATTACTATGGTTTGGATGGCGAGGGTGAAGCCAGAGCCTATATTGAACATGAAATTCTGGGTGAAAGACTCCGTGAATGCTGCAAGGCGCTCCTGCTCCACAAGGGTAAGGACATCGAATACATCATGGGAAGCGGAGTTGATGTGATGAAGCTCAACACCTCTATGAATCTCTTCAATAGAGTAAGTCCGAATGATGTGTTTGAGGAAGTATTGGATGTTTTCTTTTAAAAATAAAATAATGACAAAGGTAACTCTTGGACGTTTTAGCGTATGAAGTATTTGGAAATGATGTCATCAAATTTCGCTCTTGTATGCTATTATTTAATGCACAGTGTGATAATAAAGACAATCCTTTTAGAAGAGTCCTTATCAGAGAACATTGGTTATTTTAAACAATAAGACAAGAACATGTAAAGTTGTAACAAAAAAAGAAAATGGTAGTAACAATCATAAAAATGTGACATAATGAAAAAAATATTTTTTGCTGCATTCATAATGCTTATCGTAACAGTATTCTCTGCTTGCACTGCTAAACAAGTTCCAGAAAGTACTGTCAATACACAGTTACAGAACTCTGTTGACAGCATTGTAAAGCAGGATATGAAGGAGTTTGCTGCTCAAGAAGGTATGGTAATAGTCATGGAGACCTCCACAGGTAATCTCCGGGCAGTAGTAGGATGGAAGGAAGATAAAGGGAAAGTAGTAGAAGACACCACCCTACTCTCCAAAGCCCGTGAAACTTTCCTTTTCAGAGGGGCATCCCTGCTTGCAGCTCTGGAAACCGGAAAAGTTACGCTAGACGATATGTTTCATACTTATGCCGGTATTGATGTTATCGGACAGGATACCATCTATGACCATAACTGGCGAAAAGGTGGATATGGAGAACTGACGCTTCTGCAGGGGCTGGCATACAATTCCAGTATTGCCATTGACAAGGCTGTAGATGTGGCTTATCAAAATAAAGATGTTTTCTTGCAAAAGCTACAGCAAATGGGTTTGGAGAAGGATTCTACTTACAAAGGTTCCTGGCCTGTTTATGCTCTAGGCTTCCATCATAGAAGACCAACCAGCATGGTGAGCTTCTTCAATGCCATTGCCAATGGAGGAAAGATGGTTAGTCCAAAAATGCAGGAAGGTTCCGCCATCGTGGTTGACTCTATGATAGCCAAGAAGAAGAATATTGAATCGATGCAGAAAGCACTTAGATTCTTCGTCACAAACGGCTTGGGCAAGAAGGCAGAATCAAAAATGGTCAATGTGGCTGGCATCTCAGGAAGTATCCATACGGAAGATGGCATCTATGCAGACTTCTGCGGCTACTTCCCTATCGAGAAACCGAAATACACGGTATTCGTCAGCTATAAGAGATCAGGGGCACCAGCTCCTGGAGGAAACATGGCAGGAGAAACTTTCAGAAAGATAGCAGAGTTATTGGAAAAAAACATCAAATAAAAACAATGCATATGGAGACTATTATTTCAACAATTGTGATTGTAGCTTGTACTTACTTCTTTACGCGAAGAAGAGTAAAGCCTATTGAACAAGAGACAGACAGTGGTACACAACCTGAGGCTTCTGCAGACATACAGCAAGAAGAAAAGCAGGAAGAACCTCCACACACCAAGGATTTGTGCATAGAGCTGCTGAAGCAATTAAACTGTGAGGTAACTACTTCGAAAGAGAACGAGAACCGCTTGTATTTTGAGTATCAGGGAGAACATATTGTCATTGATGCCAGTAACGACAGCTACTTCATTGAAATGTGGGATCCATGGTGGTTAATTGTTCCATTGGATGATCTAGAGCAAATGTCTAACGTACGTAAGGCAATTAACGTAACCAACAGCTGGGGCGGAACAACCGTATATTACACCATAGAAGAAGAACAGAAATTTGTTCTCCATTCCAAACGCCAATGTATATTGCCAAAAGAATTGCCCAACGTGAAAGAATATCTAATGGCTCTACTGAATGATTTCTTTACTGTAAAAAAATGGCTGAACGAAGAAATTATTGTACAACAAAATAAAGAGAACTGAGTTAGGCAAACATTTTATTTATAATTTTGTCGCAAATGTTCAGTAATAACCATACAGTACCCAGAATACAAAGCAAACTATCATCACTCTACAGTTCAATTATCTAAGAACTGGTAAGATTTATTCTTAGGGTATGCCCCAATTAGGTGTACCCTACAGAATGGACTGCTCGTAAGCAAGCATACCTAAAACTAAAGAACTCCCCATAATTGTGCCAAAGCAGAACCCTTCAAGAACCTCAAGCAAGTAAAAAAAGAAAGAACCTTTGGCCAGATGTAAGAGTATGAACACTACACCTACTTAATTGAGAAGTGACAAAGCTCTTTCACAAACCAAAGGTAGAAAGGCGCAGCTACCATCTTACCCCCTAGGCTGCCTTTCGTTGGAGCAGGTGCTGTCGCTCCAAACCTTTCTTTTATGCAGTTGGCATTTCTGCGCAATCTCATTCATTGCGAATATCCAACTGCCATGCAAAACATTGGCGGTAAAAATGAGAACGTAGCTATGACCCTCTCCCTCTATCCAACGTTTCGCCATTGCAAAGTTATATTTTTCCATTGAAATCCCAATACATTGAAGCGTTAATCTTTTGTAATATTTGAATATTCCTTTTGGATTATATCAATTTATCTCTACATTTAAAAGAAAAACTCCATCGACATTAAGCTATGGTGGTACTATCAAACAGAAATCATCCCTTGTTGTAATGGCCGATGGTATCATTACTTTACAGTAATGAGAAATTAAGTAGAATGATCTACCAAAAAATATACGTGCCCCTCTACGTCATATTTAAACCGATGCCTTGCATCCAGTCTCATGCTAGCTTCAATGGACGATTTCGTCGAATTTGGGAAAAACACCTTCACTTGCTGATATATTTCCATAAGCGACAATGGCTTACCGGCCAGAGACAACACCTCATAAATCTTGTCAACCATCGTTCCCCAATAGATATGCTCCCAAGATGCCAACCCATAGTAGCCAGACAATCCAATGGATTTCACTTCCTTCATTTTAAGCAAATAAACGCGGATGGTATTAACCGTAAGATGACGATAAGTAGGACACCTTCTTAGAAAAATGTCTCTAATTTCCTCCGCTCTCATAGGTTTACCTCTTTCTTTCAGTATATCCAGTAGCTCATAAGTAACGGAGATTTTGTTTCTTTCAGCCACAAAACCACCTTCACGATCCACCTCCAAACCAAAGATATCCAACATCAGATAAGTAAAGAAAGAAATGAAATGCTCCTTACCACCTAATTTCTGAATATCCAGCTCCTTTAAAAACATACTAGCCTGATAATGCTCATCCTTGAAACGAATGGTAGCCAACAGTTCTTTCATTTTCTCAACCAGCTTGGCTATTTCTTTTGTATCAAACAGACATGCATTAACCAATATAAATCTATCTTGATAATTGTACTTTCGAAACTGCTTGTTTAAAGGATAGCAAGAATTTCTCAAAAATACCAGTTCCATCAGCCCAATGACATCCTGCAAATGCTCTTTTTCCAAGATATTCTTACAAATAGGCGAGTAGAATCCAATAAACGGCATTTCATACAAAAAGTCGTAATATTTCCAATGTTCATCCTGTGTAATTGGCTCAGTATTCTCCCCTATTGGGAAAAAAAGATACTTCTTAAGTTTATATGATTTTATATTGTAGGCTTTCATCAACTCCTGAAGAGTTCTTCTTTCTGTCCCGATTCCTCTATATTCTAAGAAAAAACACCTTCTTTCATTAGACATTCCACTATACAGATAATCCGTAAAAAGAGTGAACATCGGATAATAACCATTTGCCCGATGAAAATCAATCACAAAGGATACCTTTTTATCCGTCATGAATGGAAACAATCCTATTGTGCATAAACAGGTATGTTCAAAGTCTATGGATGTATATGCCTCTACAAGAAAATCAAGCAAAGAAAACGGATAATGATCATTCAAGAAATGTTTAAGTTTATATTCAATGCCAAAACGATCAATTTTGTCAAAGCTATGATATGTCCATGATTGGAACATGTCAACTTCATATGTCAATCTATCCTCTACAAAAGGAAATATCTGGACGGAATCTAGCCCTTTAAAGTTCTTTTTAAAGACAGCATAATGCAATTCCAACAAGAACCTGTTCTTATTAGAAAGACGTGAATAAAGTAACGTTCCCAATGCATCTTTACCCACCTTATGCATATAATGCTTAGCATTATCATGAACATAAAGACTAAACTCGTTATGAAGATCATGCATCAAATATTCCAGACAAAGTAAGAAAACATATAGGCATGAAGCTGCCCTAGGATAATTATCCACCATCGACATTAAGTGAGATCCCTTCATACAAATGAACTTCAGTATATCTAACGAAGAAGGGAATATTGCCTGAAATTCCTTGCTATCTCCAGCATTCTCACATAAATGAGCATAACAGATGACCATCTTTTGCATGATTTCATCACCACAAAATTGCTTAATCTCCAAAAGAGGATCTTGAGAATTAATCGTAGCAAAAACATGCTCCACATCATTGATAACCTTCAATCCTATCCCTGGTATTGCCCACAACTTTTTTATCCCCATAGCCTGAATGTCTCCAACAGTGAACAGTGAAAGAGCCCACAGTTTGTTGTAAGTAAACGTTGTTATCAGCTTATCGCCTAATAATCTGTATATCGATGTATCAATAGTATACATAATTCTTTTTTATATTTCATTGTTCTTGAATTACTTGACATAAAAACCATCAAAGAAACTCACATAGTCAACAGTAAAAGTTCCATATTAAACAGCTTACTCTTTCTTGTCAAACGTAGAATACATAGCTGAAACAAGTTCCTCACTTCAGAATTATCTGACTTAAGCCAAATACCATCCTTGCTAGCCACATAAACAGCCAACACCATAAGAAGAAAAGAGTACAAGCAGTTAAGCCCAAACTGAGCAGATGTCAAAGCAGCACCAACCCAGAGCAAAGGGATTACCAGAACATTTCGCCTTTTAACCATTCATTGAAAATATAGCTATTCATTATTATAAGTTTAAGCACTTTTATACAAAGGTACAAAAGTATTAAAAATATAATAGAATACCAACTTTTCGTTAGGAATTTTACTGATAATTCCTCAAAATACATGAAAATGAGGCCATTTCTTTAAAAGAAATCTATTTCAGTACCCCCTTAAAAAGTATCTCTAAGAAAAAAGCACGTTGAACTGTCCACAAGTCTTTAGCACGTAGGCAGTTCAAATTAATCCTTGTTGTAGTGGACAATGGTCTCGTACTGTTATGACACTGGGCGACCACGTCCAGTTAGACTCGTCTTAATCCTTGTTGTAGTGGAAGATGGTCTCGTACAGACAAATCACAAATTATTCACAATTCAAAACGCAGTCTTAATCCTTATTGTAGTGGACAATGGTCTCGTACCGAGAATAGATTGCCTAATGAAAATACTGATAAGCAGTCTTAATCCTTATTGTAGTGGACAATGGTCTCGTACTTTTTAATAATATTTCACAAGGTCCAAAAAATGCGTCTTAATCCTTATTGTAGTAGAAGATGGTCTCGTACTGGAAAGATTTGGTCTGAGTTCAGTATCAAAAAGTAGTCTTAATCCTTATTATAGTGGAAGATGGTCTCGTACAATGCATGACTGGCGCAAATTCGCTTGGAAGAAAGGGTCTTAATCCTTATTGTAGTGGACAATGGTCTCGTACCATGAATAAATAATTCCATATGTTAACAGGCAAATCATCTTAATCCTTGTTGTAGTGGACAATGGTCTCGTACAGAAAGTTTTCCTTACCACACGTAAGTCTGCAAAGTCTTAATCCTTATTGTAGTGGACAATGGTCTAGTACTCGACCTTGTAAGACATTACTGATTATCAGTAAGTTAAAGAACTTCGCTAAACAAATATTGACTTTCCTTAACCGAAAATTAACTATCCCTTAGCGCGTGCAAAGTTACGACTTTTTTCTGATATATGCAAGCCAATTATTCTTAAATATTTAGACCTTTCAGACCTCTCAATTTAGTGTTGTTAACAACAAATCAAAAAGTTAACCCAAAAAGCACTCTTCAGCATAAAAGCAAACTACACCATCACAATATCATAAACCAACAAATCAAACTACAAAAAACTATTCCTCACATATATAATAAGGTATTATATGCACCCTAAACAACAAAAAACAGGAAAAATGAGCCAGTGAAATATCATTTCACGATGTTCCCCTACCTTTGCACCCAGAAAAACCAAAGCCGCTATGGTTAAGTTGTTAGCGACACAGTTGTATCCATTCATAAAAATGGCATAAAACAAAAGAAAGTAGCAAAAAAAGGGAAAATTGAGTGAGTGAAATACCATTTCAAACTCCCACAGTACTTTTGCAAACGAAAACAGGAACAAGAAGTTAAACCCATTAAAATTAAAGAATATGAATTACGAATATCGTTACCTCATGGAATACCTCCCAAAGAGATACTCCGCTACAATGAAACAGGAGAATGACAGAGAAGTCATCTACGACTTCAAAAACGGCTACTGCAGCCTTAGCTTGATGAACACAATCGTAGAATGCATCAAGGAAATAAAAAACGAAATAGGTGGCAACAACTGGAGAGTATGCTTCATACCAGCATCCACCCACCACAAGACAGCTTGCCGCTACCAAAAGCTCGCAACCTTCATCGAGAAGGAAACAGGAATTGCCTGCGACTACCATACCATCCTGCCAATCCAGGACCAGGAATCAGGCCACATCACAGGCAAGAAGACAAACCCGGCAGAGAACTTCAACATCAAGACAAGCGACGTTGCCGGCAAGAACATCATCCTCATAGATGACGTCATCACAAGAGGCATGACATACGTGCACACAACCAACAAACTCATCAACAATGGTGCCAACATGGTAAAGGGACTCTTCCTCGCCAAAACAATCAATCCTGACTGGGTAAGACATTCAGCATAGCCCTTCAGAGAGAACAAGAGAATAAACAACATTAAAACATATAAAGATCATGACAAAAGAACTCAAAATGAACGCCATCCCAATGACAGAGGATGCTGCATCAACAGTACAGGCTACCAATAACCTGGAGTACGTAAACCTCATGGAATATCTCCCTTTGAGATACCCTCCAACGCTAGAGGAAGAAAAAAATCGCAGGATTGTAAGCAACTTCAAGAGGGGAAGATGCTCACCGGAACTGAAGAATCAGTTCACCGATGCAATCAAGCAGCTCAAGGAAGAACGCAAGGACGTGAAGCTGAGAGTCTGTTTCATACCGGCCATCACTGCAGACAAGACAGCCCTCCGCTACTCACAACTGGCAACTGCCATCGAGTCAGAAACAGGCATACCAAGTGACTACCACACCATCCTGCCAAAACGAGCAATAGAACTCATGGCTACCGGAAAAACAGATCCAGCAGAGGACTTCCTCATCAACAAGGAGCAAATCGAGGGAAAAGACATCATCCTGATAGGTGACATCATCACCACGGGAACAAACTTCACCAAGACATGCCAAAAGCTTGCAGAACTTGGAGCAAAATCTGTCATCGGCCTATTCCTGGCAAAAACCATCCATAGAAAATAACAATAAACAAAACATAAAATACAATCAAAATGAATAATTATCAATATCTCAAAGAATATCTCCCAGTGAGATACCAGGCAAATGCCCAGCAGTTGGCAGACCGTCAGACTTGCTATAACTTCAAAGACGGCTACCTCAACGACGAAGTTAAGAGTAGATTCCTGAACAAGATCCAGGAAATAACAAATGGAGAGAAGACAGGTTGGGCCATCTGCTTCATCCCTGCATCCACCAAGAGTAAGACCCAGGCACGCTACAAAAAGCTTGCAGAAGCAATCCAGGCAGCCGGCTACAAGGTAGCAATCAATGCCATCTACAATGAGCACGACCATGAAGCTGGTCACCTCACAGGAAAAACCGGCAACCCAATCGAAGGCTTCGGCTTCAACTCAAATGACATCGCAGGCAAAAAGCTCATCGTCATTGACGACATCATCACAAGAGGAAGAACCTTCCAAATGGTTGCAGAAAAGCTGGAAACCATGGGGGCAGTAAGCGTAACAGGATTGTTCCTGGCAAAGACCTTCAACCCAGATTACCATCCTTACTATGATCCGACGGACGATTACGATTCGGAAGACTACTACGATCCATCAGACTACTACGAGGAGGAAGAGACATATGACAACTACAACGGTTCATACGCCCAAGACGTAGAAGGCTGGAGCGACCAGGACATAGACGACGTTTTCGACGGCGATCCTGATGCCTACTGGAACATCGACTAGTACAAACAGAACGTGCAGCAGCAAAAGCAAGTATTTTTTTCTCCAAAATGTTGGGAATTCAAAAAGAAATAACTTTTTGCAGCTGTATAACAGAAATAATAAAAAAGAAATAGAACATAAAGAAATATGGCACTCAATACAGAACTCATTTTGACATTGAAAAACCTCAAAGGGTGTGGAAACAAAACCGTTCTCTCCATAGCCGAGTTTGCTCCATCCCAAGTGCAAACCATCGAGGACCTATGCCACTTCTGGGCAACACTCAAGGGCAAGAAGTTCGAAAAGTACTCTGCCACTGATCTCCAGGAAGCCAACAGAAAGGCACTGACCATCATCAACGATGCAGAGAGAGAAGGTGTAGGCATCATCTCCTATTACGAAGAAGCCTTCCCTCAAATCCTGCGTGAGACCATCAATGAAGATGGCAATGCTGACGCTCCATTGATTCTGTTCTACAGAGGCAACATCAAAGTTCTCCAAATGCCGGGCATCGCCATCATCGGTACAAGAGAACCAACAGAAGCAGGAACCCAAGCAGGAATCTACTTCGCTGAAAAGTTCGCAGAACAGGGTTTCAATATCGTATCAGGTCTTGCCATAGGATGTGACACTACCGGTCACCAGGGAGCATTGAACGTGAAGGGAACCACCACGGCATTCCTAGCTAACGGCTTGGATTGGGAATCCATCTACCCTAAAGAGAACCTGGAACTGGCCAAGAACATCGTGGGAAGCGGAGGACTGCTGCTTTCCGAGTACCCGGTAGGACAAAGAGGCAACCGCTATACCCTGGTGGAGCGTGACAGACTGCAGGCAGGACTCTCATACGCTACCATCGTCATCCAGACAGGTCTTAGAGGAGGAACCATGCATGCAGTAAATGCCACCCTCAAAGCCCGAAAGCCACTCTTCATGATCAAATACAAGAACATGGATGGACAGGTAGGCGGAAAAGCAGAAGGCAACAAGAAGTTCCTGGAAGATGGAAAAGCCCACGCCCTGACATCAGGTTCATTCGAAGAAGCCCTCGTCATCATCAGAGAGTCGGTAGATAAGAACAACAAACCCAAAATCAAGGATTCATTATTCTAGCATATGATAAAAGGAGTGATTTTTGATCTGGACTTAACTCTTGTAGATACCACAATACTGGAAAATGCCAGAAAGATGAGAAACTGGCACGAGGCATATGGGCTAATCCCATATACCTCCATGTATGCAGGAATCCAAGAAGTCCTAGACAAGATAAAAGCACAAGGAATCAAGATGGCAATAGTCAGCACCTCACCACGTCCCTACGTGGAAAGAATCGTTAGCCATTACCAGATTCCAGCAAGTATCATCGTTGGCTACCATGACGCGCATCCCATCAAACCTCATCCAGCCCCTATGCTAAAGGCATTGGAGTTGATGAACGAGAAAGCGGAAGATGTTCTGAGCTTTGGAGATAGGGCAATAGACATGATTGCAGCTAAAAAAGCAGGCATAAAAGCCATTGCATGCCTTTGGGGAACTAAGGAAAAAAGTATGCTGCTTGGCACCGCATACGACCAAGCAATTAGTTCTCCACTGGAGATTCTCCCATACCTGCAATGAAGATTGCAGAGACATTGAGTATGGTATGATATCCTCTCATCAGGTTCCACTAGACATCCACATTTCTAATGGAACCTTTTAAAATCACTTACACCCACAAAATACAAAATTAGAGTAAGTGAAAATACAATTCACTATTTTGCAATACCTTTGTGATCATAGCGCTCTTTTACCTTTTTACGTGCCCCCTATTATAAAAAAGAGATTACTTGATTCCAATATAATTCTATTTGTAGGTAATGAGTCTCTGCCCGGTTTCCCATCCACCTTTACGGTTGAGCATGTCCGGTTCATACCATTTGTTGAAAATCACATAGTCACGCTTTGGCTGACGGACTATTACAGCGTTGAACTGTACATTGGTATGGGTCTTCCTTCCTCGAAACGGAATATACTGTCCTTGGTAGGAATGAAGCCCGGACACAAAGGTTCCACCGTTATTCTGGTCAATGCCCACACTTGTAATGATGATGGTGTTTGGCACATACGTCTTACCTTCAAAGCAGGAACCATAGTAGTTCCTGCAGAATATTTCCAATACATACTTGCAGTCTGCTGCCGAGAGCTGCGCCTTGCATATCCCCACATACAGGATAGCAAGAAGAAATAGAATTATCTTCTTCATATTTAAGATGTGTTAGTTATTTATTCTATCGATATCAAACAGTCACAAAATTACGTACAACATCTACCGTGTTCATATTCAGCAGAGCAGCAGCCTTGGATTGAGTGATGATACCGCTTGCCAATGCTCTGTAAACCATACTCTCTAACTTTGTGACCTTCTCCTTGGTAATGGAGCCTGATTCTGATTTCTTCGTGGAATCAGCACTGCCAAGGTTCTTGCAATAATCGGAATAGTGATTTGAAGAAACAACACCGAGATATCTTGCCTTAGACATCAGAGCATCCACTGAAATGCCATACTCATTCTGTAGATATTTCAGCTCCATCAAGGCTATCTCATGACGTTTTTCACCTATTACAGAGAGGAAAACATCATGTGGAAGAAGCATTTCGTTGGCGAAGACGCTGCAAAAACGCTCTTTCTTTTTGTTATCGATACTCTCATCAAAGTAAAGAATGGCATGCGCCAATTCCTTAAGAGCAGCAAAACGAAAGTTTTCTGTATCCATGTTGCTGTTGATGGCAATCACCGGAATGGTGTCATCCAGAATAGCATGTTGGCTTATGAATGGATCAAGAGCATCAATTTCTGCTGTGATTACGCCATTTGATTCCAAGAGATTTATCACATTGGTGATAGCTGCACTACCAATTTTCCATGCCTCACGAAGTATGGATGCAGCCTGGTAGATATCAAAAAGTGTCTTTACCGGCTGTTCTGCAGGAATAGAATTGAACGAATGTTCTCTTCCACAGATATTTTCTATCTCACCAGTTCGTTCTATTGTATTTTCAATGATACTGATGATAGTCATTTCTTCTCTCTTGCTCAATCCCTGCAGCTTACCATAGCGTATGTTTTTAGGAGAAGAGCTTTTGTAGTTGAAAAGATAATCCGGGTTTATCTCCAGGGCATCGCACAGGGCTATCACTATGCCGCTTTTAGGCAGCATCACTCCTTTTTCATACTTGAATAGAGTTTGCTTGGTGATAATGTTGCCCATCATATCACATAGCTGCTGCATAGACAATCCTCGCATTAATCGAGCGTTATGCAATCTTTCTGCAAAGCTTTTCTTTAAGTCCATTATATTATTATTTTGGAATAGTTACCTTTTGGCAAGAAGATTCTTACTAAGAGCCTTCTTACTTATCAGTTACTAATATTTGTTCCATAATCTTCCCCTTTTAAACGTTTAAAGTCTTTTTGTATATGCAAAGATACATGATCCCCCTCACATCGTCAAACTTCTTGCATTATTTTAACGCAAACGATACGTAAACACTTAGAACAACTAGCTTGCTTGATTGTTATGCAGAAGACAATTTAATTCTAGAAGACCAGGAAGGCAATGAACTTGATTTCCTCCTTAATCGCATTCCATTCTCATATAGTAGATCATTTCAGATGGATGGTCTGTGTTTTCCCCGTAATATCAGTTACCACAGCGATCCCCCCATCACGAATCTCCACCTTCTCATATTTGGCATCAACTATCACCTTGCCTTTTAATGTCATAACACCCCAATGTCTGGGAATCTGTTCAAAGGCGCAATAGGCACCGACTGGTTGCGCTATACTATGGTAGAGAGGTGGCACGATAACTTTACCATCTACCTTCACACCCCATTTCCTTCCTGCTTGATATAATTCTACATGACCTGACTCCGTCTTCTCTTGCATCAGCAATAACTCCTGTTCCTCTTGCTTTTTCCTGCGCAGCATTTCTCGCTCATAAACTTGCTTGCCAAGCCGAGGCATCGCAACCACCAAATTCTCGCTTTCTGTTTTGGGTTGATTGCAACCTATATAGGTCTTTTTCAAGCTGGAGTCAACGAAGTAATAATCCTCATGGCTGTCCATGACCACTATGCCACTGTCGTATAGGTCGGCACATAGCCAATATACATGAGTATGGTCGCCACGTAAAAAACAAACCTTTTCACTGTTTTCTTTATGCATTCGCATAGAGCCGCCATCCTCCTCTTTATATATCCATTCCTGACAACCACTGGCTGTAGAGCGTTGAAAGTTGTAGATCAAATAATATCCATAATTCCATAGGTCATATTGGGAAGGGCGAAAAGGTAAAGCAAAGTACTCGTAGGTACGAGACCTGAAGAGACCATTATATTCGACGAACTCCCATTTATTGATGGTGATTACCTCGGGAGCATCTTTCGCATGAATGTCCTCGTCTATGACAACTCTCGCCAAGAGATCGTAGTAACATACAGTCTTTCTGCGAGGTCGATAGGATAAGATATTACCTTGCAAGAACTTCATGTCATAATAGTTGCCTGGTTCTATCACCTGTTCTCCTTGTCGGTTCACTACCGTCATCTTTCCATCAGGCAGCTTGATGATGGCAAACTCCCCTTTGCTATCTACAAACTCACGATACAGTATCGTTTGGAGCAATTCTTCATGGCTCATCACCATCATCATTTCAGAGTCTGGATGAATCTGAATATCGTCTTGCTTTTCGTTCATCAGGAAAAACTCTCTATCCTTCGGAGTCTCCTTTCTCTTGCCAACTTTCAGCTTTCCCTCGAACATAGCATTCCAGTTCCATACTTGCGAAGGTAACCCGAACACCCGATATAGTCCTACATTATCTATAATTACGCAGTTCTTCTTTCCCTTAGCCACTCGCAATCCACGTCCCACCATCTGCAGATACTTGGCAAGCGACAGCGTTGGTCGAGCCAACTGTACAAACTCCACATCCGGACAGTCAAATCCCTCCGAGAAGATGTCCACATTCACCAGCACTTGGATGTCACCTTTCTTGAAGGCTTCAATGTCTTGTTGTCTTTCTACTGCAGGCGTCTTCGAGTCTATGGCTATGGCTTTCACGCCATGTTCCTGATACAATTTTGTGATTTTCTGAGCATGACTGATATTGATAGCATACACGATGCCCTTTCTGTCTTTGCCAAATTCTTCCAAACTCTGATAGAGCCTTTCTATACTCGGTTTCTTATTCAGCAACATATCCATTTCCTTGTTCTGGTAGTCACCATCTGCCCCTCGCTTCTGCAAGGAGTCGATGAGCCGTTGCGTTACACCATCCGATTTGATGCTCACGAAATCGTATGTAGCCAATCTTCCCTTGCTGATAAACTCAGGAACACTCCACGACTGCACCAATACGTCAAACAGATCAGTAAAACCCTTACCATTTAATCGGCAAGGTGTAGCCGTCAGTCCCAGGAACTTAGCATTCGGGAATCTCTCCCACATCTCCTTATAGGTCTTGGCAAGGGCATGGTGCGCCTCGTCAATCACTATCATTCCCGGTTCTTCCTCTATCTCGTCATAGTGTCTCATCAGCCACTGAATGGACATTGCCTTGACGGATGACAATAGGGAAGAGGTGTTTGATGCGTAATAAGAATGGAACTTTCTTACGGTTTCGTCTATCTGTGACACCAGCTCTCTTCTATGGGCTACAATCCAAACTTTCTCCATTGGATTGTTGCTCACGAAAGAGTCTATGACTGCTGTAAGCAGATAGGTCTTACCTGTTCCCGTAGGCATTTGTGCCATCACGGACCGATGAAGGCGCAGCTCACCTTCAATGCGCCCCTTCATGTCCTCCTGATAATCATAAAGCTTGATTTTCATCATAAAACTCCCTAAATAACAAGTGATATTTGTTTATAGTTAGAATGAAATATTGAAACCAAAATTTTTCTATTCATCAATAGATTTTCTTGTTGAAATGCCAGAATAAGAGTTATAACTAACCCTTTTATTATAACACATTTCAGGTTCTTCTATATTAGGCGGCAACTTACCTGTGATAGAACGATGTTCTTCCATTTGGATGTAAAGATAGGATTTTTTCATCTTTAATAGTTTATCAACAATATCTTTACGTAAAAAGAAAAATGTACTATCATCACAAATAAAACTGGCAGACACCTCTTCATTAGCAAAGATATAAGCTAGTCTATCAATATCAAATGTCAATTTCAACATTTGGCATATTTCGGAAGAGAGACAGACAAGATTATTGTATTTGAACCTTTTTGTTGTCCATTCTGAGAAACAATATCTAACAAGAATACTAGCATTATCTTCTGTAAAATCCGTCTGTGTATCTTTGAGTTCGCGCCATGATAATTCCCCCCAAAAGGCATGGTTATACTCTCTGGAGAATTCTACATATTCTGAATCAACTTTATCAGGAGATATATCCTTTTGTATAAGAAGAGAATTCCATTTCAAATATATATCAGCATGTTTTTCACTCATCATCTGGTGACAAGTCCCATAAAGCAAAATCCAGTCGCCATCTCTATCTGGAAGTTTTTTTACAATTTGACCAGCTTGCCATTCAGACAAATTTGCTTTAATCCAGTTTGCCAAATCTTCATTTCTTTGAGGTAGTAAGAAAATTGTGAATAAGTTTCTCTTTTGTGGGACTATTGGGAAAGACGGATCTATTCTTACGAGAGGTGTACGAAATGTACCAACATACTCATTTCCAAGATTACCATTCAGTAATGACCACCCATAAAGTTCATACAATGCAGCCTGCCCATATTTAAATGCATAATTATTTTTGAATTGTCTACGATAGCTAACTTTTTCATGTTCTACGTTTTGTAACATGGAACAAACATCTTGGTCATAACCTAAGCGCTCCGCCATATTTTGCAACATACCATAAATCTGGCTAGAAGTATAATTTGCCTCATGGTAATAATCTGGTATAAAGAGTGGTCTTATATAAGATTTGTCGTAATCATAATCATATACAGAAAACAATGCCCACTCCTTTTCTATTTTCCCTGACCATTTCATATCAACATACTTATACAACAATTCTCTATTTTGCTGTTGACAGAAAGTAACTTCAGCATAACTATAAAGCGTTTCCAAATCATCCAATAGAACAACATTGGTAGTGGCATGATTCTTCAAATAGTTTTCTAATATATCGATACATTTCTTTAATGTTTCCCAATCTTTTGAGTGCAGTCCTAAGCCTGTAACAACAGATATAACAGCCTCAAGTACAAAAGGATCACATGTATATAGCAATAATGAGCAAATGCGCAAACCTTCATCATTATTTTCCTTTATTATCAAAAATGCCTGTTTGCAAAATTTCTCTCTAAATTCTATATCAGTGATGCCACACATTAGCAATGCAAATGCCAGCAAATCTGCATTTTTGAATTTATTTGAAACAAATCGGTCATGCAATATGGAATATGCTTCTTGTATAACATCATAAGTTGCAAATTTACTATTCCAATATTTGTCCAAAATACTTCCATCCTGTTTTGTAAAAAATGGAAGAAATGAAGACATGTAAGCTATATTATAAGTACATACCTTTGCATACAAAGCATCAAATAGGTGTTCTTTTATTTTTATTTCACATTCAGTTCCTGTCAATATTTTGATAAATGATTTTCGTCCTTTATCATAAGTAAGGAATATATCCAAGTTATCTATAGCAGCATTTATGACTTCTGGATTTGGCATTATTTCGAACCATTCTTTGTGATAATGTATAGGTACGAGGTAGAAAAGACTTTTTATTATATCTTCTGCCAATGTATGACGTTTGTCTCCAAAGAACTTTCCTTTATTACTATCTATAAACAACTTGAAATCTTCATCCTCACCACACTTATGCAGTATACATTTTGCTATGTGGAAACCTGCGACCATATCATAAGTGTACTGCACTTGTTCTTCACCATTGTTTTTTTCAAAAGTAAAGCACAAGCCTTCGTTTATTAGATCGTAGACTTTGTCATCAAATATTTTTGCAAACTGATTGTAAAAATCAAAATAGCGAGTATCGTTTTCAAAAAGAATATAAGATGCCCTATAAAGATTCTCTTCTAATTTATGCTTCGCCAGTTTGTCTACCTTACCTTTATGCATGGCTATATTTGACAATAGTTGATTACTATAATCAGCCATACACGAAACTAAAGAATAGTTGTTGACGACGATATTACTTCTGTTTTTGTTCGTAACACAGAAGATTTTAAGCAGCAATGGGTTTTCAAAAGCTCCAAAATCTTCAACTGTAGCATTCCGTATTTCATATTTTCTGAAATATTTATCCACAGTTACTTCCAAATCCTCTTTTACCAAACCATTTAATAATATATGGTTATCCACCTCTGTATAATTATCCACCCCATATATAGCTTGTAAGTAATCTGTCTTATCACGGCAGGTTGTTACAAGAAGCAAGTGAGAGTGCTTATTCAACAGAACTTTTAACGCAGGTAGTTCTTCTTTCCATCTTTCCTCATTTGGCGCAGTTTCATTTAAACCATCAATAATAATAGGCAACTTACAATGATGAACTTTGGCCAAGAAATCCAAGCAATCAAGCATGTCGGAAAATGACATACTACCATCAAGTTCTAATTTTTCTAATACACAAGATTGAAAACTATAACAATTTCGGAAAGTGCATCCTGGGAGAAACAATACTGGTTTATTTCTTTTCAAAATATTATCCGCCAGAGAACACGTCAAATGTGTCTTTCCATACCCAGGTTTTGCAAAGACCGGGAAATATTTTCTGGTTAACAATAGGAGGAAAGAAGACAGGTTTTCTTTAGAAAAATCCTCATCTTTAGTCAAAACGCTCTCTAAAGTTCTCAATCTTTCTGCCAATTTTATCAGATAATTATCTAATCTTCCATATTCGTTATGTTCATTAGAATATATTTTTTGGAATTCTTCAGTGAGTATTTGAACACGAATTTGTCTATTATTACGATATTCATCTATCAGAGATAGCAACTCTTCTGATTTCGATACAATGTTGTCCCTATTATAATATAGGGAGTATATCTTATCTATAAGCTGATAACGTTGTTTAAAATCTTCTTGGTAATAATCAATAAAACGGTCTGATAATTTACTATATCCCCAACCTTCAGTATTAAAAATAGGTTTCTTCCTATCATTATCAGCATGTTTCTTCAATCGACTAATAAAATCTTTAATTTTATTATTGGCAATATTGTCATCTACAATACTTAGTAGAGAATTTTCGAAATCACTAGCCGTATGAAGATCTACATCATATTTACGTTTAAGTCCTTCCAACGTGATGCGTGAAATATCACAGAGTTGTTTTAGATCTATAAACTTCTCGCCAAAATAGTATTTGAAAATTCCATTAAATAGGGATGGATCCTTTAAGTAAAAGTCCTCAAATATCTCTCTATGCCAGCTTGCAAAATCACAAGAACAATTGATTGTTCTCAAGTCGGTAACCAATTTATCCCACTCTTTTTGTACAAAACTACCTGGTGTACAAACTATCCATAGTTTTAAATTGGGACGATATGACATTGAAACTTCAAAACCCTTTCGAAGTTCTTTCTTGTGGTCTGCATCCAAAGGAGAATTGCTATCATCTTTTGCTCCTCTCCAATATTTGGCTTGCCATCCTAAGACATCACCTTGATTATAGGTTTTACCTCCAAAAGTTAAGGGCTTTTTTAGTTCAATATAAAACTCTGAACCTGGTGTATTATAGAAATACTCTATTTTTCCATAATCTTCAAACATACAAGAAGCAACATGAAAACAAAAATGCTCAAACTCCAATCTTTCATCTCCATGGTTCTTCAATAATGTCCAATTTATAATTTCACTCATGACAAATCGTTATTTGTGGGTAATAGGGACAATTCCCATGACATAAACTTTTATGTATACAGTCCACAGAGCAGTTAGATTTCCACTTTGCTCGATAGGAGTTAAACTTATGGTTCCAAATATCATAGAAAGCAAAATCTTTCAAGCTATAAGAATCCTTTCCTGCACTAAAGGAACATGGAGATACATTCATTTTATGGTCTATATAAACTGAAAAGAAAGCACCTTCACACGTATCGATAAATGAAGGATTTATATGTGAAAATTTTAACAACATAGGCACAAAGCAAGCATCAAAGCCAAAACGAGGTCTGGCTATAGACGTTTCGTCAACAAGAGATAAGAACGCACGAAAAGACTTGCTATCTTGAATAACATCTTTTGCATTTGCTCTACCAGCAGGTTTATAAGTCAAAAAAATAATGGCATTTATACCATTTAGCTTTTCATTATAACATCCTCTCAGAATCATACACGCTTCTTCTAAATTATTCTTAGACAGCACATAATGAATATTTGTCTTGATTCCTGCATCTATTAGAAAAGCAAGTTTCTTCAGTTCTAAATCAGCCATAGAACTTACAGACAAAGCCACAGCACCTATTTTCCCAGATAAGCTACCGCAAATCTTAGGAGTTAATAGCATTCCATTGGTCGTAAAGTTGGGAACTATTGAACGTCGACAAGTTTCCGCTATGATTTCTAAGAAATTTGGATGTTCAAGAGGTTCCCCACCACCTAAGGCGACTTGAAAAACATTGCCATATTTAGGATGATTCATAGAGTCTAATATGCTGCAATAATCCTCTACACTTAGAAAATCATTATTAATGCAACTATCTTTGTAACAAAACGAACAACCCTTTGAACAATGGTTGGATATAGAAATATCTGCCAATTCTGGTACAGGGGCCCATGTCGGATTATCCTTTATTGTAGTTCCCCATCGCATTGTCATACCTGTTGTCGGGTCTGCTATAAAATGATAGTCAGCAATATGTCTTTCTAACATAATTAATACTGTTCTACTTGAGTTGCTCCAAAGCCATTCAATAAATCACTTATCTTCCTATTCTGAATAAGTTCTCCTTTTATATAAGCAAAAAGATCAGCCTCGTTCATCTTCAAAGGATCTGTATTATCACCATCCATTTCCAAAATTTCTTTTGAAATAGCACTTCCATCATCAGTATTAAACTGCATTAAGCAAGAATAAATCTCATGCTCGTGAAGATAACTTACCGTTCCATTTTCTAAAAGATAATTCTTCAATGCTTCTGCAATGCGAATGATACCCTTCATGTTTTTAGATTCTCTGAAGTTATCCAAAAAGCAATTTACAATATTTAAATTCATAGTCACTATATAGCTTACAGAACTACTATTTGTGACAAAATCTGTACGTAATTTCATTATATATTCCTCATTAATTATTATTCTCATTAATTTTGCTCCAGTCTCTGTTCATCAGTTCCTCTATCATGCCATAAATCTTTTTAGCATATCTCGTTCTGGCATGATTGTCATAGAGCGTACCACTCAGGATACTTTCATAAAATAGGATGACAAGGCTTTCAGCCTGACACCTGAATCTCCTATATTGCCTTTCATCATACTCCTTGTTGTGCCAGTAGTAGGCACCCGCCCAATTACGCTGATGATCATTCAGAATCTCTGAAGTAAGAAAAACATACTTTATCAAAGTAGCCTTCCTACCCTTCATCAATTCGTTTATCTTGCTGTGGAACACCAAAAAGGCATTGAATGACATACCCTCCATGACGGCTTTCAATTCAGCACTCTTTTTCTTGACAAGAACCTGATCTGCCTCCACCTTCGCAGCAATCTCATTCTCCTGCTTGATCTGTTCTTCCAGATAGGTAGTGTCCCATTTCCTCCAGATGAGCTTCCTGATATAGACATCCAGTTCCAAGGCCAACTTACCTTCCAAAGTCTCCTTTACCTGAAATTTCTCATCCAATAATAAGTCGCGCATCTTCGATAACAACTGATAAACAGTTGAAGAAATCACCTCCCGCTTAGCAGCAGCATCTTCTCCAGCAATTACCTTGTCACCCAAGCAAGCAATATTCTTCTTCAATTCCCCCAACTCATCGGAAGAAAAGAACCCAAATTGCTCCAACTTGCTCATCATGCCATGAATTTCAAAATACAAGGCATTGCAGAATGTGACAAAATCCATGTCTTTCAGCGACTTCATGAAGATAGGAAGATAGCAGATGACTGGATAAGCCTCCATACTCTGAGGCATCTCCATTTCCTTCGGCAACTCCACTCCCGAAGCCTTACCGTCTTCTCTCGCAGTCGATATAATCTCGCCTGTCTCAGGATTCCTGGCATCCAGATAATTGCCAAAGTCAAACCCCTTGTCAATTGAGTCCATACCTGTCAACTCCTTCAACAAGATCTTCGGCTGCTTGGCATCACTCTTCATAATCTCCCGGAACACATCCACGCTTGCCATGCACAGATTACCCACGGCAGAGGCAAAGGGCACGTTCATCAGCAGATTGCCATGCAACAGGTCATCGAACTTTTCTCCATAGATGCGCATGGAGATATACCATTCCTTGGGATTACCCTCAAAGCCGATGGAGGAGATATGAATGTCCTCAGCCGTATCGGTATGCTGTCCATACAGACTGCTGATGACAGGATATTTCTTCCGGAAATGTTTTTTGATGATCTGTTCGTAACGGTCATAACCATTTTCTGCAAAGTCCAACACATGCGCCCATCTGCAGCATGCCATGATATATCCGTCATGGTTCAGGAAGTTCATGTTGAAGTATTGGTGCTCGTTGATTCTCACCGTCACCTCCAACTGCTTATGGGTTTTCTTATTGAACGCAAACGTGCCTTCAGACGGAAAATTCAAAGGTACACTGGTTGTGAACACTGGTAAAATTATTGGTGCTTCTCTCATTGTTTCTGTTCATTATTGGTGTAGTTGATGATTTACAGGAGTGATTTCTCCATGTCGTTTGGCTCACGAATCACAGCCATCGGCTCTCCTTCAAATGGTGTCTCTGGCATCAAGTCCATCAACTTCTTCTTCATGCCCCGATGATTGGGGTATTGTCCTGCCGTCTCTTTGATATAGCGGCATACCTCCTGTCGTTTCTCCTCGTTGTTCCAGACAGCTTCCACCAGGGCTTGATAGCTGTCGAATACCAGTTTCCCGATACGTCTTTTGTATTCGCCTACCAGTTCTTGTATGTCATCACGGTTGATGAGCAGTGGTATACGTATGCACAGTGCCATGGCGATGGCATATGCAGCATCGGGTCTGTTCTTTTCCAATATCTGTGGGATGGATTTCTTGTGCCATCGTTCCAACAGACGCAGCTGTGCCATAAAGTCATCATTATCCCTTGGCTCAAAGCTTACTTCCTGCATCAGATATTTTGAGTATTCCTCTTCATAGTCCACGCTCAGTCCTTTCGGTATATAGTTGATTCTCGGTCGCTCCATCTTGGCCCAAAACTGCAGCCTCTCCATAGACCGTTTTCTCTTCTCGTCCCATTTTATGCGCAACAGCTTTTCTTCTCTTATCTGGATTCAATATTTCTGAATTCAGGTGTATTCATCACCTCTGCCTTCAGATGCTTCTTGATGACTTTTGTCAGATAGCGTCGCCATGCTTCCTTATTTTCTTCGGTAACAAATGGCGGACATTGCTCTCCGTAGAAGGTGTGCCAGGTGAATGGCTCGAAGTCGAGGTGCCAGAGGAATGATTTGTGTTGGGTGTTGTTTGGTTCAATTAAATATGTTTTTGACAAGTATTCGAGATTATTCACTTAATCAAATAATTCCTATTTGTTTTAAAATATCCGTCGTGAATTTAGAGAAGGGACGTTTTCCCAATTGCTTATCATTGGTATATGTACCCCATATCAAATTGTTGATATATTCTTTTGTATAACCTGCGCTTTGAAAAGAATGAATGATTCCATCATAATAGTTATCATTATAAGCTTGGGCTTTCATCACAATATCCTTTGCTACATCAGCATGTTGCTGGTATAATTGTTCCAAAAGAAACTGTGATTTATTAAGATCTAAAGTTTCTTATTTACCCCAAGCCTCAATGAGGTTAATGGTCTCATTCTGAGGTTTGTTTTTATCTTCAATTCTATCAATCTGCACAATAATTGGCATTTCTGCCAGTTGTCCGGCTAACACGCAAACACCCGTTGAAAGTATTGGCAAGGACTCTACGGAAACCTTGTCCAAGTAAGATATGGTATTGTTCACTTGCTGTATATCTTTCTCATTCATCAGCCTATGAATGAAATAATTATGAAGCTGCGATATGATTGTCGATGAAATGTCAGATGGGCGTTGGCTGGCTATTGTCATAAAGACACCAAACTTACGCCCTTCCTTAATGATTTCCTCAAAAACTTCCAAACGATAATCTTTCCAACTTTCGCTTTCACGAGTTGACTGGTAAGACAATATATTATGAGCTTCATCAACTATAATGTTCAAATAGCCATTGCCTTTCCTATTTTTTTTATAATTTCGATAAAGTTTGTTTGTTAAGAGCAGAGGTATCAACTTTTTCATATCAGTATTCACATTACAAAGGTTGATAACAGCAATGTTCGAATTACTCCAGAAAGAACCGATTTTACCAGTAAAATCAAAAACCTTCTCTATATTTTTCTCATTACTCTTTAATTTGTTGATAGCCGGAGCGATATGCTCGTTCATTGCTCGATTACCAAGCATATCATATATCAATCTCATATACATGATATAGATGAAATTCGTGATGAAATTATCAGAAAAGGTAAACATATCTACTTGTTTATAAATTTTTAAATTCAAAATTATCTGCGGTCTATCTTGAAAATTGAAAAAGCCACGAGATCTATCCTTCAAATAATAACATTGTGAACTAGAATGATATGAGAAATCATCACGAAGGCCAATATCTATCCCATTTTTTATGTTAAGTGGAAGAATTTGTTCTACATAATCAATAAGTAAATCCCCTTTAACTTTATCTGACATTTGTAGAATTGAATATATTTGCTGCTTTAAATAATTCTTAAATTTCTCCACATCTCCACCTATTAAATTATAAAGTTTGATACATCTGACGATGAAAGGTCTTTGGGTTTTCTCTGTGGCGCTTGCAAAAATACAGAGGAGATTCTCGTCAAGCATATCCTCTTCTGAAAGCGGTATTTTATCTTTCCCTTCTTCTGTTCCAGTCGACAAGTCATATATCTTCTTTCCTTCAATGATTGCATTCTCCTTGGAATACTCTCCATTAAAATCATAGAAGAGGAACTTTGCATTGGTCTTGAAACTTTCATTATTTTTAAATGTCAAGAATAACTGTCTGTATATTTTTGCCAATGTATAAGACTTGCCACTACCGGTATTACCAAATATTCCGATATGGCTGGCAAACAACTTGTTGATACCAATAGAAATCGGCACTAGTGGATCTGATGCAATTGCACCGATTTTGATAAACATATCATCTTTACTTCCAAACGAATGAATCATCTCAAATTCTTCATTGGTCAAAAGATGACATTCGTTAGCTATCAGTGGAAGTTCAGTTAATCCTTTTTTATATGAACTCCCTTCTATATGGCCAATCAGCTTGACAATCAAAAAACGATTGATGTATTCCTCTTGCGAGCTATATTGAACAGGTACGCTTTTATCTGTCTCTATATACTCTGACTCAACCTTGCCTACAATTGTCTCAAAGCCTTTTAATACCTTTACATAACTACCAACAGCAACATTCTTAATTAGCTGACCTTGAAAAATCAAATGGCTATTATTCTTGTCCTTGTCTACAAGAACCTTAACAACCCTTCCATCAACAGAATGAACAATTCCTATTCTAAAGACAGAATTATAAATTGAAATATCCTTATTTTGTTCCATAACCAGAATGAATGTTCTTTGATATTTCTTTAAACAGAAGATTTATCGTTTTCAAGTCAAAATTTTCTACCAACTCACACAACTCCTTATATTTATCTTGATTTGATTCCTTAAAACTAGATGGTGTCAATATTAAAATATTATTATTGCTGCATCCATGTTCTATTTCCAATTTCTTCTTATATGTTTCTAAGTCTTTATCGCTGTATGCGAAAACCACAATTTGAAGCGTTGGATTGGTGTCTGCAGCACGTTGGGTAATTTTCGCAATATGTTCATCAGCAAAAGAGAAACCCATAACAAATAAAATACTATTCTCACGCTCTAATGCATTAGAATAAATACGCATCAACTCATAAAAATGATAATCCAGAACGCTGGTTCTGAATTTATCTTTTGTCGGATTAATCATGACTATTTGATTATATGCATCAAAAAACTTGTCATATGCTTTATCTGGCAAAAAAAGAGCAATGCCATCTGCATCAGTTTTTACTTCATCGTATGTTTTTTCTGTGCCGTCTGCTTTATACAAATCCACAAAATAGGCTTTATCAATCTTATCAAGAGCCTGTTGAACATAATACATCAGCATAGTATCACTTTGTATTGTTTCGTCTTGTTCTTTCCAGTTAACCGCTCCATGCACTTTTATCAAGTTAAACATTGGAACTTCTGCTTGTTTATGAAACTGCATACTTGACTTGGAAAGGGATATTTGGAAGTTACTCTCGCTATAAGCGGGGGTTAACGTACCTCGGAATCCATCATTCAATTCGATTCCAGATTTTTCCAAAGTTTTTTCAGCGAGCAAATCTATATTCGTTGTAAAAAGATTGATTTGCTTGCTTAATAGTTGAGAATTTCTTTTATTCATCAACTCATTGCATATGCTGAAGAAATCCGCATAAGCAGATTTTGTTTCCAAGAAGTCGGCATCAATACTCGAAAAATATTGATTTTTTAGAATTACCCCGTCACAATATGCTTTGTATAATGATGCTTTTATAACTTCTTTATAAGGCTCTTTACTATTATCTTCTGCCAATTTAGTTAACCATTTTTCAATATTACCCAATGTGGACAGATATGGTCTGGATATACCTGAGCCATACAGAAAATTTATATTCGAGGACTGAATAAAGTTTCTAAGAATTTCTAATGTCATAGTTTTTGACCTTTAAAATTAGATATATTGTTATATTGTAGTAGGAATGAAACTTTGTTCAATTCCCATTTTTCTTATGGAATCCAACCATTCAAACAAGTCATTTTGTTCTTGCTTTGTTGTATGTTCCTTGCTATATGCAGCAGCGAGTAGAGCATATTCTCTTTCTAATGAAGTATTAAATATACCCTTGTCATCAGTATTGATAGACACGGAAATATTGTGAGTGAAATCAAGTTTCAATAGATTTGGAGTTGTATAAAACTTAAAGACCGGATGATTGATATAACGATCAATATCTCCTATTTTGAAGTTGGATGAAGGGTTACATTCTACCATAAAGCCTTGTTCCTCTATTTCATTCAGCATACCTTCACGAACTATATCTATAAAAGAGACAAGCCTTTTTGATATTTTCAATTCAACGCATAACTGTCCATTTTCTTTGATATCCTTATTATAATGATAAAGGCGAAACAAGTATACAGCTTTGTCGTTGGCTTGTGCTTGTAGATTTTCCTCTTTTTTAATTTGGTCACAAGAGCTCCAAAAGTCCTTCTGATCATTATAAGTACCATTATAACATTGAGGATTATCTCCACGTAAGAGCCATGACTGGTAATAGACATTACATGGGTAATCAATGTTGCTCATATTATATAGTTTAAGGAAATATTTCTCATAAAGTTTATCCAACTCCTTTGCTACAGAAATATCCTCAAACACAGAAGCCTTATGTCTTAACCATACAATATTGTCAACCAGCACCTGTAACGGCAAAGCAATCCAATAGTCTCTTCTATAATAATAATGTCGCACGTTCTGTCCTAAAACCAAAGCATGTCCCAAGCGATCGTACTTAGACCATTCACAGAATCTTAACAACTCATCTACAGATCTAAGTCCATCAACCACATCAAGAAAATCCTCACCGATATGATAAGTCATCTTAATGTTTGGTACATATAGCCGTAAATATCTAAAAGCTTGTGAGAAAACTTCCGGCCTTGTATCCAATTCTGCGCCTGCAGCATCTACACCGACCAAATTCTCATTAGTTCTGTCATGCGCCAGCTTATATTGTGCAATAGCCAAAGCTGTCTTCTTTATTTTATCACGCAGTTCTTTGTGTCTACACTGTTGATATTTACTAATGTCCTTCCTTTTTGGAAAATGAATGATGAAATATGGAATATTCTCTGTGATACATTTGGATTTATTTTCTCCAAATGTTTTGAATATATCACAAATACCATTTATATCATGTGTAAAATTGTTTTCTTTAGGTGGAACTATGCGAATCTCTAACTTTCTGTTTTTACGGAAAACGAACTGATTAACTGCAGAAAGGATTGATAACTTATAATAAAAGTCGCCATTTTTATACCCAACATCTTTCGCTTTATTGTAATTTTGGAAATTCTTCAAGCCAGGAACTTCATTTGTATGAACAAACTCTTGTCTTATTTGCACTTTCAAAACTAAATACAAATAGAAAAGCAAAGAATAATAATCATCACAATTATTTTTGAATATCCGTTTAAACATAGAGTACATGATGTATCTTTCTCCACTGAAGAAGGACATCATCTGACAAGGATGTTTAGCAGCTATATCCACAGGACTTTTTTGCATGGCATAATCAGCCATGTTTTTCCCTTCTTTAAATCCTTGGATTGTCGAGTCGATACCTGTTAACAATTCTACCAGTTCATTATCATCTGTACTTTTGCAAACATCAATCACAGTTTGTCTAAATTGATTAGCGATATTTTCACTCATAATGTAAAAATATAGCAACATTCTTATTGCAGCAGCTTTCCCTAACAAGGAATACATAGTCATATTCTCGGTTTCTTTGTATACAGAAGGACCATGCTTTAAACATGCAAACGGTTGCTTTAGTTTGTTCTTGGAACTTGCTAAATTATTCATAAGTCCAAGCCAATTAATTTCAAAAACCATGCTGGAACCGAAGAGATGAAAATGATTGTCTGAGATTGGACATTTCATCATTTCGTTCAATCTACCCTTATCTGTTTCAATGACAGCTTCCCATAGAAAATTCTTTCTATCTTGTTGCTTTAAAATATCATTTGATGCAAGATACGCTGTCGTGAAAAGATCTTCACCAAGATAACTTGTTACATCATGCCATCTTAGTACAGAATTAAAACGGCATACAATTTTCTCATTATTCTCTAATTTTAGCACTTTTGAAGAAAAGTTCAATACAGCATTGTATACAGAATAATCTTGATGATAATTTAAGCTATCATCATCATCTCGTTTCATCCAATGTTCAAGAAAAGAGTTGTAGAAGCATAAAAGTTGGTCTAAACTATAGTTTTTCAAAGAGTTTGTATAGCTTTCCAAAAACCATTTTTGTGAAAAGCCAACATCTGCCCATTGAGCCTTGTTCTTGTTGAGACTATTGATAATCTCCAGCCAACTCCTTCTCAAGAACAGCATTTTAAGCGTCTGTCGAACTACTTCCATCTATTTTAGATTTGGCTATTTCATTGATTTTTTTGGCGATTTTTTCTATTTCCGTCTTTGATAGTTTATCGGAGAATTGTGAAAATACGTCATCAAGAATAGAAACGTTTTCCTGTTTTACGAATACAGGATAATGCTCTTCTATATATTTTCGGACGGTGTCCGCTCTGTTACCATCAACCTGGCGTCCTTTAATCAAAGCTTTGACATCTATTGCCGTTGAACCTTGATAGCCCACGTCATAAATTGCCTTAAACCATCTGGCAATATTGTAATCCTTGGCATTGAATATGCCAGACAATACCTTGACAAACGAAAACCCCAACTCATAGTAGTCTTCCTTACCATTATCAGTTCTGTCGTATGTCATTCGCTTATATGCAGACAATTCCATAAAATAGTGGGAGAAAATATCAAATTCCGAAGCCTTGGAATAGCTTATCTCTTTCTGATATTCAATCAAATCCTCCAAAATTTCAGCATTGCGAATGCTTGCCCATGACAGCCATTTGTGTCCTATATCAGCCTTTTCATACTTGTCTCCATCTCTTTCCCGGGTTCGCTTATCCGTCAAATCCTTAACTTTTGAATAGAACGACTTCTTGGCTTCGTCGTTTTTTATTTTTTCCAAGAATACATTTCCTTCTAAAAAACGGTTGTAACATCTTTCTATGTCAACAACATTGCACATAAATGAATTCAAGTCGAACAATGCATATTTTCGATTTTTCAGATCATCTGCATATCTTACAGATGACGTCTTACGGTAGCCCAATTCTAAAAAATTAGAGTTCTGATTCTTCCTGTCCTTTGTATCAATATATCTTGAAATACAGAGCATAAAGAATTCAGAAAGCATAATCACATTTTCCGGTATTTCATCAAAATGCTCAATGCACTCACTTATCAACAAATTCAATTGGGTGAGGCTTATCATTCTGACCGAACGTGAACGAGTGTCAGCAGAAGATGCTGTCTTTGGAAGAATATCAGTGATGATGGAATTGACAAACGATCCACCAACCAATTTCTCATAATTTGAAAGTTCAAGATTCTCGAAAGGACTCAATCCTATGACTCTTTCTTGTTTTTTGGAGACATTGGTCGAGTCTTCCGTTCTTTCGTCATAAAACTCATAAAGGCGCATGGAATAGATGGAACGAATCATGAAGAGGAAATGTAACTTTTCCACAGGTTGGTCCTGCTTCTCCAAATATGAGATAATCGCCATGACATCACCTAATGATATATTATAAACCACATTATTTTCATTTAGAATATTGGATATTTCACTGTTATCCAATAACATATCACGTTCCAAAAAAAACTGCTTTTTGATGATTCGCAGAGCTGCGGCATTAAACAAGAAAGCATCTGTCACCTTCAGCAAATCATAAATACAATTAGTCTGTTCTGTATTCAAGTTGTTGAGTACCCAATTCTCAAAGAAGTATTTCTTGAATTGTTCTTTGTTGTTCGCAGTATTACTTTTAGGCATACCGACCAATAGCTTTAACAAAGAGCGTAACTCTCGTAGATTACGAGGAACAATATAACTAGTCTTTAATGCTGTATTGTAGAACAAATATCGCGTCTTTCTGAAAATTAGCTCTGGAATAGCCATTCTTACACTACTGAAATCTTCTGTTTCCCCCTGAATGCTTTTAATGGTCAATTCCCAACCGAGAAATTCCTGTGCCTTTGGCATAAAGATTCTTTGGTCGAATGGTATAAGTTTTGTCAGGTATCTTTCCACCATTTCGTCTATTACTTCTTCAGAAACCTTTCCTTTCTCCAACAATACTTTGTACTCAATGGTATATTGCTGCCGTTTGAGCATTGCCAACTGATCAAGCTTTATAGCAAGAAGAATAACCACATTGGGCTGTACTAGATATTTTCTGATTTGCTCTACCATAATTGTTGCTTGATTCGTATGAAGGTCGATATCATCAATCATTATAATCAGTTTTCCATCAGGTTTACCTATATATTTCATGAACATCGTAACCAACTCTCCGAAATTTGCTCTTAGATTTACGGCAGCTGACAAACTGACCAACTGCTCCAAATCATCATATGGTTTTTCTGCATCTGATGCAAGAAGGCAGTTGAAGTCTTTCTGCAAATCGGCAAACTTTCCTAAAATTTCAGTTTTCTCAAAACTATCATTTGACTTTTCTGTTATTCGATATTCATTGTACAAAGATGCCAATATCTCAGCAATAATACCATGTTTCTCGTCAAAGAAAGAAGGATCTATCATTGAAAGTTTATGAAAAGTAAGATTTTTCACTTCTTGATAGTTGTCCAAGATACTATTTTCTGATTTATTTGTCAATTCATTGGCAACAGACAGCATACAGGATGTTTTTCCAGCACCTCTTTCACCAATAAAGGCAAAGATGTTGTTAAGCGGTTCGTTTTCTTCTTCATCCTTGGTTTTTAAAACTTTCAAATAAGAAGAAAGACTGTCAAACGCATTTTTATACTGCCCAGAAAACAGGGACTCATTAACATTCTGTTTAGTGAGTTTCTCTATTACAGGTCTGCTTTCTTGACCAATGTTGAAATATAAATGCTTGCTCATAAACTTGTCTTTAAATTATACTTAGTACATAATTATTTTGTAAAAAACGTGCAACTATCCCCATCCCCCTACAACAAACTCATTATAGGGTAGAGGAGTTTTTTTTCAAAATTCATTACTCTTTTACGTTCTTCAGGCACCAGTCGAAATGATTCCACTTGTTGCAGCATACCCTCCAATCACCCCATAACATACCAGCGGTATAAGAAAGGCAATCGCCATACTGCCCGTAGTATCCGCAATATACC
>ENA-OPSA01000036-OPSA01000036.1-human-gut-metagenome-genome-assembly--contig:-NODE-36-length-35653-cov-12.208214_pt1 | contig 35653 bp, 26 predicted proteins | sample MGYA00241804_ERZ501899 | MGnify/ENA primary metagenome ERZ501899 (study PRJEB25962, sample SAMEA2042110) | human gut metagenome | biome: human gut; feature: human-associated habitat; material: faeces...
TGTCGCTTTGCAAGCAAAATCCCACTAAAACCTATAGGTTGCGGATTTGAGGTTTTCAAAAAACTTTTTGTTACTTTGCAGCATTAAACACATTGAATCGGAACAGAAGACACAAGACCTAGCGGGACATATATCATCACTGCTCAAAAAGACTGCTGTTGCCGGTTTATTAATACTTAATACATATAAACTATGCAGAAGAAAGTAAACTTAGCAATGTTAGCGCTCTTCTCGTGTTCATTGGCTATGGCTCAGAACGAAAAGACTGACCAGAACATGGCACAGGGACTCGACGAGAATGCTTTCACCTTCTCCGAGGCACAGTTGGGCGAGGACGATGACATGTCATCCAATGTCACCATCCTCAATTCTACCAGCAACGTATACGCGAGCCAGGCAGGTTACCTGTTCTCGCCAGCACGTTTCCGCTACCGTGCCTTCAACCAGAAGTACAACGATGTCTATATCAACGGTGCTTCCATGAACGATATGGAGACCGGACAGTTCCGTTTCTCCAACATCGGCGGTTTGAACCGATTCTCCAGAAACGTAGACTTCGCCCTGCCTTTCGAAGCCAACGGCTATTCGATGACCGGCATGGCAGGCTCCAACAACTATGATTTCCGTGCCGGAAGCATGCAGGAAGGACAGTATGCCAGCGTAGGTGTTGCCAACCGCAACTATACCCTGCGCGGACTCTACTCCTACTCCAGCGGTTTCAACGAGAAGGGATGGGCCATCACAGCCGGTCTCACCTACCGCTGGGCTAACCGGGGATACGTAGAGGGAACCTTCTACAACGCCCTCTCCTATTTCTTCGGCGTGCAGAAGAAGTGGATGAACGGCCACTCGCTGAGCTTCTCCACATGGGGTAACCCGACAGAAAGAAGCACCCAGGGAGCATCTACCGACGAGGCTTACTGGCTGGCAAACGACTACCAGTATAACCCATACTGGGGATACCAGAACGGACACAAGAGAAACTCACGCGTAGTGAACGACTTTGCCCCTTCGGCTATCGCTACATGGGACTGGGAAATCAACGACCAGATGAAGCTCACCACATCGGTGTTCGGAAAATACTCTATGTACAAGAGCACCAAGCTCAACTACAACAACGCAGAGAATCCGCAGCCAGACTACTGGAAGAACATGCCATCTGCCAACTACTATGTATGGGGCGACTACAAGAACGGCAACAACATGTATACCTGGGAAAACTGGAACAACGCCGTAAACTACTGGCAGGCAAGCAAGCAGAACCGACAGATTAACTGGGACCGCCTGTACTATGCCAACCAGCAGGCAGCCAAGAACGGACAGGATCTGCTCTACTATGTTCAGGCTAAGCACAACGACAACCTGACCCTGACCCTGTCATCCGTTCTGAACACCAAGCTGACCAAGAAATCGAACCTGGCTACGGGTATCATGCTCGGAAAGAGTACCAACCAGCACTATCAGACACTGGAAGACATGCTGGGCGGTGCCATCTTCCACAACATCAACACCTATGCCCTGGGCGATTATCCTAAGACCGACCCACGTGTGCAGTACGACCTGAACACAGCCGGTCCTAACAACACAGGCAAACTGGTTTACGAGGGCGACAAGTTCGGTTACGACTATCGCATCGACGTGAACAAGGCAAACGCATGGAGCACCTATACAGCCGAATTCTACAACATGAAGGCGATGCTGAGCGGACGTATCGGATATACCGGAATGAACCGCCGCGGCTACATGCGCAACGGTATGGCACCGAACAACAGTCAGGGCAAGAGCGGCACAGCCAACTTCCTGGACGGTGGCGTAAAGGGAAGCCTGAACGTGGATATGGGCAGAGGTCATGCCTTCAGCATCGGAGCCGGATACGAGCTGCGTGCGCCGATGGCAAACACAGCCTTCATCGCACCTGAAATCAGCAACGACTTCGTGACTAACCTCAAGAACGAGCGCATCTTCAGCTCTGAATTCAGCTACCTGTATCGCAACGCATGGCTGAGTGCCAACGTGAGCGGTTACTACAGCCGACTGGAGAACGTTACGGAATGGCAGAACTTCTACAACGATGACGAGAATTCATTCACCTACGTGAGCATGACCGGACTGAAGAAGGAATACTATGGTGTAGAGGTGGGCGCTAAGTTCAAGCTCACATCATGGCTTGACCTGAAGACTCTGGGCGCTATGAGCGAGGCGAAGAACATCAACAATGTAAACGCCGTATACATGCTCTCAAAGAGTGCTGAGGTTTACCAGGACAAGGCTTACGTGATGAATATGCGCGAGAGTGGCACACCGCTCACCGTGGGAAGCATCGGTCTCGATGCCCACGTAAACGGATGGTTCGTCAACCTCAATGCCAACTACTACGACCGCATCTACCTCTCTTATTCTCCAAGCTACAGATATGAGAAGGTGCTGACCAACCGCCAGGCTGCCTACAAGGCATACCCTGAAATCTTTGCTCCTACTACACTCGACGGTATGAGCTGGACTGAGGATGCTGTAGCCCAGGAGAAGGGTCACGGAGGATGGATGGTTGACCTGAGCATAGGCAAGAGCGTGAGACTGAAGAAGGGTTCTCTCAACTTCAACCTCATGATTACCAACCTGCTGAACAACCAGACCATCGTAACAGGCGGATATGAGCAGAACTCACGTTCAAGCTATACACTGGATGCTAACGGCAACGTGAAGAATCCACGCCTCTACCAGTTCTCTAAGAATCCTAAGAAGTATTACACCTGGGGTACCAACGGCATGTTCCAGGTATCTTACAGATTCTAAAGAGCAGTTTCTCTATAACAATAAAAAGAAAGAACAATGAAAAAGATAAAATTCATAGCATTGGCATTCCTGGCACTAACCCTGGGGTCGTGTATGGGCGACGGTTATGCTGACCCGGACCAGACCGAGAAGGTGCCTGCAGCTCCATATGGCAACAACAGCCTGAGGGAGAAGAATGTGATCAGCATAGCAGATTTGAAGACCCAGTTTGCTACGATTATCAACAGCGACAATGGCTATAAGCAGATTGAGAAGGACATGATGATCAAGGCGGTAGTGACGGGCAATGATGTCAGTGGCAATATCTACAACCAGGTGAGCGTACAGGATGCATCCGGCGCTATCATCATTGCCATCAACGGAAGTGGTCTGTCGGGTTATCTTCCTGTTGGTCAGGAGATTCTCGTAAACCTGAAGGGTCTCTATATCGGAAGTTACAAGAAGCTGCCTCAGATTGGCGGTGTGAATACCAAGCTCTCAGATGGAAGTCTGGGTATGGGCAAGATAGAGCGTGCCATCTGGAACGAGCACTTCAAGATTCTGAACCCTGGCGAGGCTGATGCAAGCACGGTCGTGCCAGAGGAGTTTGACCTGACAAAGCTTACTGATCCAGCCTATATGGATGCTAACGTGGGCAAGCTGATGACCCTGAAGAAGGTGAAGTTTGCCTCAGCTAACGGTACAAACGTATGGGCGCCAGATGATACCAATACGAGTCTGGAACTGATTGATGCCGAAACGGGCAAGAAGATCAGCAGCAGCAATCTGGTAGTGCGCAACTCGGGTTATTCTAAGTTTGCCAACGAGGTGGTTCCAAAGGGTGTATTCGATATCACCGGTATCTTCACCCGATTCGGCAACACCTGGCAGATTGTGCTTCGCAGCACGGATGATCTGAAGGCATCAGAAACAGGCGGTACATTGGAGAAGCCTTACACCGTGGCTCAGGCACTGGAGAAGATTAATGCCGGTACAGCAGGCGATGCTAAGGTTTATGCTACCGGTATCATCGTAAAGGTGAAAGATGTAGATACAGGCACGTATGGTAACGGTACATTCGTTATCTCTGACGACGGTAAGGATACAGAAGGCAAGACTCTCGAGGTATTCCGTTGCTTCAACATCGATGGTGCAAAGTGGACAGAGGAAACCAAGAAAATCCTTGTACCAGGCAAGAAGGTGGTTGTATCAGGCACCCTGCTTGATTATAACGGCACCAAAGAGATTAAGGGTGGCAATCTCATCTCTATCAAGTAATTACTGATTATCAAAATAGTAACAATATTTAAAAAGACAATAATATGAAAAAGTATATATTTTCAGTTTTGATGGCGGCAATAGCTGCCTTCACATTCAGCAGCTGCGAGGATGTGCCAGAACCTTATACACTGCCTACTCAGCCTGCTGGTCCAGGAACCACAGATCCTAACCAAAAGGGTTCTGAAAGCAATCCATATACTGTAGCAGAAGCTATCGCCCTCATCAAGGCAGGTACAGCACCTTCTACAGCTGTATGCGTAAAGGGTAAGATTACAGCCGTAACTTTCTTCAACGAAACCTATAGCAGTTTGTCATATAACATCGCAGACGAGGGTTCTTCAGATGTTATCGAAGTATACTCTGGCAAAGGCAAGGATGGTGCAAACTTCTCTTCCAAGGATGACTTGAAAGTTGGTCAGACCGTAGTAGTAAAAGGAATCGTCAAGGCATTCACGAAGAATGATGGCACTATTGTCAATGAAATCGACAAGAACAGCACCATCATCTCTATCGAGAACACAGGAACTACAACTCCTGATACTCCAGCAACTGGTAAGGGTTCTCTCAGTGACCCATACAACGTGGCAGAAGCTATCGCAGCCATCAAGGCTGGCACAGCGCCTACTACACAGGTTTACCTGACAGGTATCATCTCAGATGTTGCTTTCTATAATGAGACCTACAAGAGCATCACCTATTACATCTCAGACGATGGCAAGAGCAAGGACATGCAGGTTTACTCTGGTAAGGGACTGAACGGCGCAGACTTCGCTTCTAAGGAAGATTTGAAAGTAGGTCAGAAGGTTACTATCCTGGGTAAGATCATGAAGTTCACCGACAAGAACGGAAATGATATCATGGAGGTTGACAAGACCAGCTCTATCGTTAAGATTGAAGGTGAAGGTACAGGCGGTGAGGTTAAGCCAGACCCTAAGCCAGATCCAACACCAGGCGAGGTAGCAACAGGCGAGAATGGCGGCTTCGAGAACTGGACAGACAGCAAGCCAACCAACTGGAACACCAACTCTGCCGGCAACGCAAGCCTCACCAAGAGCGAGGATGCCCACAGCGGCAAGTACTCAGTGCAGGTAGCTGGAACTAACAACGCCAACAAGCGTCTCGGCTACAAGGAGATGAGTCTGAAGGCAGGTAAATATACCATCAGGTTCTACGCCAAGGCAGCCACAGCCACAGGTGCAGCCGTATGCCCAGGTCATGTAGCCGTTAATAATGGCACCGTAGATTCACAGAACTACAATTATACCAAGCAGTATGTGAATGTAACCAACACTGAGTGGACTTTGGTAGAGCAGGAAATAACCATAGAGAAAGATGGCACCTACAGCATCGTTATCATGAATGCCAAGAAGCCAGGTGCAGCCGTTCTCATCGACGACTTCACATTCTCACTGGGCAGCACAGCGATTATCAAGTAATTCCCCTAGTAGATATTATGTATTAGAAAAAATACTGATCCCCATCGTCCTCTACACAAACAGAGGCGATGGGGATTTCTTTTTCTTATCCCTCGAAAACATAGTTGGCAGGAGAAACGCAAGCCCGCCAGGCGTTCCTGCGGATTTGAAATCCGCAGACAAAAAAGGCTCGACCTCTTTAATGCGGATTTGCAATCCGCCTCAAGCGAGAATGCTCAGAGAAGATATGAAAAGCCTGCGGCTGCGGATTGCAAATCCGCGATAAAGAGGTCGAGCCTTTTTTGACGGCGGATTGCAAATCCGCAGGAACGCCTGGCGGACTCGAGTACCTCCTTAACGCCTAGCGGACTCGAGTATCTCCTCAACGCCTAACGGACAACAACGCTCTTTTCCAAAATATTTCTTAAAAAGAAGAAGAAATATTTGGTGGTTTCAGGAAAAAAGCGTAACTTTGCAGCCTGAAATTGATAACAGGCTATAATGGGCATGCCCCGATAAGGGACACGAAATGATGCAACAAGCATCCCCATGACGTCTAATTTTAATAACCCAATAAAAATAAAAAAGAAAAATGAAAAAAGGTATTCATCCAGAGAATTATCGTCCTGTAGTATTCAAGGATATGTCTAACGGCGATATGTTCCTCTCTCAGTCTACATGCAAGACTAACGACACTGTTGAGTTCGAAGGCGAGACTTATCCAGTTGTTAAGATTGAAATCTCTAGCACATCTCACCCATTCTACACAGGTAAGAGCAAGCTCGTTGATACAGCGGGTCGCGTAGACCGCTTCATGAACCGTTACGGCAAATTGAAGAAGTAATAATATACCTTTTTTATAAGGATATATTTATTATCGCAAAGATACTGAGTGCATTCCAGCGTAGTTGCATATACGTAGGAATGCACTTTTTTTCTCTATTCTATCCTCATGCAATCGATTTCTACATACATTATTATATAGAAAGCACTTAATCTTTAACTTCAAAACATTATCGAGAATTATGAAGCATACTAAGTTTTTTATCTTCGCGCTCGTTGCTGCAATGACGTTCTCTGCCTGCGGCACTGACGATACCCTACAGTTCTATTATCCTGAAAACGGTGGTACAACCGGTGGCGGTAATACGGGCGGCGGAAGCACAGGCGGCAATACCGGTGGTGAATCAACCGATAAGAACAATACAAACAAGAATGTGGCTACTGCCAACATGCCACAAGTGGTAAGAAACGCTATCGGTGGTCTGGAGTTCCCAAAGCTCAAGAACAATGGCAGCAGCTATGCCATCGTTCACATGGATAATACAACAGGTATGTTGAACTATTCTACAGAATGGGATGACAACATGAAGAGCCAGAGATGGAGCTGCTATACTTTCCATACCGGAAACACAGCATCTAACGTTGACAGATGGAAACCTGCTAAGGGAGAACGCCAGTACCCATGGGATACCGATCTGCAAGAACAGTGGGGAATTACAGATTTTACAGAAGACCCTACTCCTACAACTCAAGACTTTAACCATGGTCATATCTGCCCTTCTGCTGACCGCAAACTCAATCTGACACAGCAGAAACAGACTTTCTTCATGACCAACATGCAGCCACAGTACAGCAACTTCAACCAGCGCGGAACATGGTATAACATGGAGGAAGATCTTCGTACCAAGGCTCCAAAGATTGATTCTGATACCCTGTTTATCGTGAAGGGCGGTACCATCGACCCGGTAGGCAGCGAGAGTAATCTCCTGGGCTGGAAGAAGAAGGGTGCTTCTAGCGAAACAAAGAAGCCAGGCTATATCCCAATACCAAAGTATTTCTTTGTAGCTGTACTGAAAAAGGAACTAAACAAGATCACCAACCAGTATACATACAGCGCTTTCGGCTACTGGTTCCCTCACGAGAACAAGGCATTTGAAAAAGGCGATCAGCTAGGCAACTATGTCGTAAACATCAAGACGCTGGAAGACAAAACCGGCATCGACTTCTTCTGTAATCTCCCTGATGAAATAGAGAAGGAAGTGGAAAACGTAGATGCAGAAGCTCTCAAGAAACTCTGGGGCTTTAAATAAAATCAGGCTATATACAAACAAAAAGAGAGGGTGTGTCATAAGTCACATCCAATACGCCCTGGGCTAGGAGCTTTTGGGCTTTCAGCCCGACCTTGCTGCCATTATCTGGACTTATGACACACCTTCTTCTTGGTTTATATCATCATCTTCTCGGCAACTTCTTGATAGCATGTGGCATGAATGCCCTGCCGGTAGCCTTACCGAAGCCAGGAGCTACGGAATCGGTTGCAGCAGAACGGGTCTTCTTACGGGCTCCACTCGGATCGTAGCGCACTAAATCGATTTGCATCACATCACCCTTAGCCTTACCTGTTCCTATCATATAACCATAGAACACATCCTGACCCTTTTCATCACCCAGATGGAAGCCATACTGCTTAGCACCTGCATCCATTACATAGGTAGCACCAGAATTATAACGGATATAAATATCACCATTCTTATCGATGTACCAGGTAAACTTCAGAGTCTGGGATTCATTGCTTCCATCATCGGCATAATCCACTTCTACACCATTACCACTGAGCGAGTTAACCTTATCACCCGCCTGATAGAACGTCATCTCGGCATTGAAACTGTAGTTATTGCGAGACTGGCCGTCCTCAGCAAGTTCTGAGAGCATCACAGAGCCTCTCCAGTCGCCTGTAAGAGTCTGAGCCTCCAACAGCAAGTCATCATCCTGAGAGCCGTTAGAACCGTTGTTCCAGTCGCCCTGATTCCATCCCCAGCCACCATGATTATAGTCATCATACCAATAATAATCATCATACCAGTAATCGTCATCATCACACGAGGTGAATGAGAAAGATGCAACAGCTATCGCCATCCACATCCATATCTGCTTAAACTTTTTCATATCAATTTATCAGTTAAGTTATTTATATTCTTATATCTTCTAATTATTGAGCTCTTGAAGAACAGCATTCTTTCTTGAACTCGATGCAAAGGTAGTGGATTTTTCGTCTGCATCAAAGGGGAAAAGGATACAAACTGAGGGGGAAATCCCTATTCTTTCAAAAACAACCGCTTTTTTGATGATATTTCTCTTTGCCTAGAGTGGTATTTCTCTCGGTTTTGATGATATTTCTTTCTCTGTATCAAAGATTTAACACCTTCTTAACACATCGTATCGATATTTTTCGTATCTTTGCATCAGTAATAATTCTAAGATCATACTTTTAGGACAAAGTAATTTCTAAGAATCAACTCAACAAATAAGTTTCAACTGTTAATTAATCGTTAAACCTTTAAAATTATTAAGTTATGAACAAATTTTTACGCTATTCATTATCATTGGTTCTGGCATTCGTAGCTAGCGTTACGTTTGCAGGAACAACTCCTTACAAAGTATTGACTTTCCCTGACGAAGGTACTGAAGGCAAGACAATCAGTGCTTATAACAAAACATGGAAAGCTACAATAGGAGAAGATGTCTGGACTATTGCAAATTTCAACACAAACAGGTGGGATAAAAGTTGGAAATACATCAAATGCGGAAGTAAGAATTTTGAATCTGTTGCTTCTATCACTTCCCCTGCTATTGATCAGCCTATCAGCAATATAGTCTTGACCATCGACAATATTACTAAAGCTAAGATCAATTCTATCAAGTTGCAGGTAGCAACTGATGCAGATTGCAAGAATGTAACTGAAGAAATCCCTGCAACGATTGAAGATGGAGACCTGATTTTCAAGCCAACTAAGTCTACAGCAAACAATTACTATAAATTTGTCTTTGATTGCCAAAAAGGATCAAGTAATGGTTTGATTCAGGTTTCTAAGATTGCATACTATAAGGTAGGCGATGCTCCTGTAATCGTGGACATCACAAATACAGCATAAACCGCTTATACCATTGCTAAGGCAAAGGAACTGATTGATGCAGGTGAAGGTCTGAGCGAAAGTGTATATGTTAAGGGTACTGTATCTAAGGCTAGTAAAGAGTTAAATGCTAAATTCGGCAGCCTTTCTTACAACATTTCTGACGATGGTACAACAGGAAATGAATTGCAGGTTTTTGGTGGTCTTTCTTTCGATGGTAAGAAATTCACTTCTATAGATGACATCAAGGTGGGCGACGTAGTTGTTGTTTATGGTAAGCTTAAGAAGTTTGGTACTACTTATGAGCTTGATAAAAACAACATTCTCATCTCTCTGAATGGCACAACTACCGGCATCACTAACATAACAACAGATGAAGCTGCAAAGAACGCTCCTGTTTACAACCTCGCAGGCCAGAAGGTAACCAAGGCTTACAAGGGTGTAGTCATCAAGAACGGAAAGAAGATGATTCAGAAGTAATCAAATTCAAAACAACATATCCCTACTGCTCCTCCGATATTCATTTATCGGGGGAGTTTTTTTGTTAGGCATAACATAAGAAGGAACCACCAGCAAATCAACCAAATATTACCCCTATAACATGAAAAGTGGAATAATTTAATGCAATAACATAAAAAAATACACCTGATAAATACGTATTCTCAATAATTTTCACTACCTTTGTTGCGATTAATAAACGTATACGAATAAAAATGATGAAAAGAAAATTATATATCACACTATTAGGACTGCTCTCTACCATCATGACAGCAGCTGTACCCTACTGCGATGTGAGAAAGTTCTCTATCACAGACGGACTCGCTGCCAATACCATCTCAGACCTCAAACAAGGTAAAGACAACCTCATGTGGTTCAGTACATGGAACGGACTGTCGTTCTATGACGGCTACAAGTTTCATACTTTCAGAGACAACCCGGATGATATTGACGTTCTGTCAACCAACCGTATACTCCAAATAGAACCATCCTATAACAACAACGTGTGGTGTATCACATACGACCACCAGCTCTACGTATACGATACCCACTTCTGCCGGTTCTTTGCTGTTGGACAGAAATTCAACGAACTGTTCAACATCGACCTGCGCGTGAGCCAGGTATACCCATTGAAAAACGGAGCTACATGGTTTACTTCAGAAAATGGAAAATACATCATCCGATCATCAGTAAGAACCTTTGATGAGCGGAACATAGAACTCATCAAAGTAGGAGAAAAGGGACTCAGAAGCGGAAATGTATGGTACATCCATCAAGATATACACGGAAGAGAATGGGTGCTTACCGATAAAGGCGCATACATATATCATTCGAAAATTCCAAGCAAACTGCCTTTCAAATGGCTCAGAGGGGTGGGAGAAGATGAGTTTTTGGCAACTGAAAACGGTAAACTGGCAAAATATGACCTGCAGAACCGACTCACCATGATACCAATGCCAGAAGGCGTAACCCGTATCAACGAACTGAAAAATACAGGTTACCAGCTCCTGCTGGCAACCAATCTGGGTGTGGTCATCTACAACCCGCGCACCTTCAAGTTTGATATCATCAACGTACAGAGCCCGAGTCAGCCTCTGGCAGAGGTAAAGAAGATCTATACCGATGCTTTCGGCATGGTATGGGCATTTACAGACGGTATAGGAGTAACCCTCGTCAATCCGAAGACCGGACAGAAACAATGGCTCTTTGCCGACCAGGACGACCCGATGGACCGCACAACCTGCGAAAGCAATTTCATCACACAAGATGAACACAAGACCCTCTGGGTAGTGCCTAGAGGAGGAACCTTCAGTTATTTTGACCGCAAGGCAGGAAAACTGGTGCCTTATCTGCTGAGAAGCAATTCATCGGGCAACTACCGCATACCGAAGATTACGAAATATGTACTCTCAGACCAGGGAATCCTCTGGCTGACAGGCTCTCACGACCTGACACAGGTAGTCTTCAAATATCACCCTTACATTATCAACAAGCTGGATGAGGGCGAAGACGAAGTGTTCTCGGTGAATGCATCGCCAGACGGACATATCTGGGCTGGTTATCACAACGGAGTAATCCAGGTGCTCAACGCATCCTACCAAAGCATCGGATACCTGTCGCCAAGCGGACAGATCGTGCCACAGCAAGTAAACTTCGACGAGAAGGGCATCTTCGCCATCCACTTCGATATCAAGGGAAGAGCATGGATAGGAACCAACGGAAATGGTGTCTATCTGATAGATAAAATGCAGGTAAGACACTTTGTTTATGATGCCAACAACCCGTCATCGCTGCCGTTCGACAAGATACCAGACATTGTAGCCGACCGCACCGGACGTATCTGGATAGGTACCTACGGAGGTGGGCTGGCACTTGTTAACGAGGCGTCAGACGGCAGTATCAGCTTCATCAGTAAACGAAACGGACTGCCTTGGGAGAAACAGCACTACAACCGCATACGCCGCATCTGCTGCACCACTACGGGAACCATTCTCGTAGGAACTACAGATGGTCTCATCACCTTCAGTGATGCCTTTACAAATGCAAGAAAGATTAATTACCACAAGACCTACTACATACCGAACGATACAACTAGTCTGGCTGCAAACGATATGAACAATATCATGGAGCACACCAGCGGCAAGATGTATATCTCGCAACAGGGCGGTTTGATGGAAGAGATTGTGAGCAAATCGCTCCTGCAAGACAACCTGAAGACGAAATACTTCCATGCCATCGATATTAACGAAGGCATCGTACAGGGCATGGTAGAAGACAACCAGGGAAGAATCTGGGTAATCAGAGAATCGAGTATCGACTGCGTAAACCCGAAAACGGGCCAGTGCAATGTGTTCGGACCTAACGACTTCGACTTCAACATGTCGTTCTCGCAAAGCCGTCCTTACCACGATCCGGCAAGCAACAACATCTCGGTAGGTACCCCTATGGGACTGATTACCTTTAATCCGGCTACGCTGAAGAAGAGCAACTACCAGCCTAAAGTCATCTTCTGTTCCCTCCACTATAGCGGAGAGAAGGAGTCGGAACCTATCCTGCACAAAGATAAAGTGGTGATTCCTGCCAACAAGCGAAATCTGACCATCACCTTCGCATCGCTCGATTATCAGCGCAAGTATCAGACCAAATACCTCTATCGCATAGATGGTTATACAGCTCCAGGCGAGTGGATATCGAACGGAAGCAGCAATAGCATCGGCTTTAACCGTATCAGTCATGGCGATTACGTACTCAAGGTGAGAGCCACCAACTCTCACGGTGTATGGAGCAAGTATGTGGCAGAACTGCCTATCGAAGTGCGCCCTACCTTCTGGGAGAGCATCTGGGGCAAATTTCTGATGCTGCTTCTGCTCTTCGGTATCGTAGGCGCAATCTTCTATACCTACAACCAGCGCCAACGCGAGAACGTAACCCACGAGATGAGCGTGATGAAGAACGAGTTCTACAACGATGCAGCCAACCGTCTGAGAACCCCTCTAACGCTCATCGGAGCCCCGGTAAAAACCGTTTTGGATACCGAACCGGGTATCACCCGAAAGGGCAAGGAACTGCTGAGAATGGTAATAGACAATGCCAACGAAATGCTGGTAATGCTGGACAAGGCTCAGAGATACGGCAACAAGGCAGACTTCTATACGAACAGCGGTCTGACCGAGGAAGATTACGACCTGACAGAAAGAGAAAAAGCGAATGGCCAGATTGACGACCGCAATGCATCCGACTATCTGGAAGAAGTAAATAAACAGAAAGAAGAAAAGGATGAAGAGACTGAACGCTTGGAAGAAATGGGCAAGGAACAGAAAGAAGCACAGGAAGAAACGAAACTCAAAGACCAGACTGTACTGGTAGTTGAAGACAATGCCGACCTGCGCAAGTTCCTCTACAGTATCCTCTCGCCTACCTATAACGTGCTGCTCTCAGAGAATGGAAAGGCAGGTTTGGTGATGGCCCGCAAGGAGATACCAGACTTTATCCTCACGGACGTTACCATGCCTGTGATGGATGGTTTGTCGATGATTCACGAGATCAAGCAGGATACCACCCTCAACAACATCCCTGTGATGATTCTCTCAGCCAAGGCAAGCGTAGAAGATCAGCAGCGAGGCTTTGATGAAGGTGTTGATGCCTATATCACCAAGCCATTCTCTACCCCTTATCTGCTCGGCCGAATAGAGGCTATCCTCACCCAGCGCCGCAACATTCAGATGGATGTCATCAGAAAGCTGAAGGAAACTGGCGATAAAGATGCCATAGCAGCCCTGCGAATACTGCCTGCAGCAGCTCCTCAGCCTGCTCTTAACCAGGCTGAAACTAGTGCCGAGAGCGAAGCGGTTGACCCAAACAGCGAGCTGGCATTGATGGCGGCACAGATGCAGGACAGAACCATGATGCGTGCCTTCAGGTTTATTGTTGAAAATGCAGGCAACCCGGAACTCAAGATAGATGATATCTCGAACGAAATCGGTATGAGCCGAAGCGTACTATATAATAAGGTGAAAGCAACGACCGGAATGACGCCGGTAGACTTCGTTCGCCATATACGTATCAAGAAGGCATGCGAGATGTTGCGCAAGACAGACGATACACTGAGCAGCATCGCCTTTGCAGTAGGTTTCACCGACCCTAAATATTTCTCGAAGGTATTCAAGAAAGAAACGGGTATCGTGCCTACTGAATACCGAAACAGAACGCAGGGATAGCCCGCATCATTACAGATGAAAGCAGTCATCATTACTGATGGCTGCTTTTATCTGTATTGACAAAAAAGTAATACATATTACAGGACATATCTTCAGTTGTTGCCGAGCACAGTCTTCTTCGTTATCGTACACAGCAAAACGTTCAAGCAAGAAAAAAAGCAGAATAATCATAAAATTGAGCCATTTTGCTTTGTTTTTTGACCGAATATTGCAAAAAAGTATAAAAATGGGGGGGTATTTGATTAATTTTCCCTTTTTACTGAAAAAAAACTGAGAAAAAGTTTGGTGTTACAAGAAAATGTAGTATCTCTGCAACAAGTTCTTAGAAAAGTTAAATGATAGATTAATCGTAAACCTCTTTTTCTTTGTTTTTTTGAGGAAAAAGAGGTAAAGAAAAAGAAATGCAGGGTTTGTGAAAATCCTGCATTTTTTATTTTTATGCTGTTTCATACTGATATTGTGCAGTTATATCGTCTACCTATTTTATTCTTCTATATTCTATATCTAACCGATATCTACATAGTCAGCTATATGGTATCTGTTTCCCCAGATATACAATATCTATCTACATTATATATATTACGCTTATTCCTTCATCTATGATTTTGTTCGATTTTTAGAATTTTTAAAAAAACTCTTGAAGTATTCTAAGAGAAAAGTAGTATCTTTGCACTCTAGATCACATAAGTTGAGATCGGAAATATAGATAACACATACATAAAGATAAAAAAATGAGAACTGTTTACGAATTTTCTGTTAAAGACAGAAAGGGAAAGGATGTTTCCCTCAAGGAGTATGCCAACGAAGTGCTGCTCATCGTTAACACCGCTACAAAGTGTGGTTTCACCCCTCAGTATGAGGAACTGGAGAAACTTTATGAGACCTATCATTCTCAAGGTTTCGAAATACTTGATTTTCCTTGCAACCAGTTTGGTCAGCAAGCCCCTGGTACAGATGAAAGCATTCATCAGTTCTGCAAGCTTACATACGGCACAGAGTTCCAGCGCTACAAGAAGATCAAGGTAAACGGAGACGATGCTGCCCCTCTCTTCAAATTTCTGAAAGAATGTAAGGGCTTTGCTGGTTGGGACGAGAGCCACCCTCTCTACCCTGTTCTCGACAAGATGTTGAGCGAGGCTGATCCTAACTACAAGGAGAGTGCCGATATCAAGTGGAACTTCACCAAGTTCCTCGTTAACAAGAAGGGTCAGGTTGTAGCCCGCTTCGAGCCTACCACAAGCTTCGATGTCATCGCTAAGGCTATCGAAGAGTGGTTGAACTTCTAATGAAAGATAGAAGTCTCGAACTGAGAATAGAATTTCTAAAAAAAAGAGAATAGAATTTCTAAATAAAAGAAAATAGAATCTCTAAATAAAAAGCCAGGTTGCTTTTCGCAGCCTGGCTTCTTTTATAATGTGATATTGTTATTTCAATATATCTCAAAGAATAATTGTCAACTGTTTGCTATAAACTATAAACTATTAACTGAAAATTAGTCAACCTTTGGCACATCCTTGAGGAACTGCTGGATTTCTTCATCACTCACAGAATAATCGTGCAAATCGCCATTGATAAAGCTATCGTAAGACGGCATATCGATAAGACCATGACCTGAGAGACAGAACAGGATAACCTTCTCCTTGCCCTCTTCCTTAGCCTTCAGAGCCTCACGTATAGTGGCTGCAATCGCATGACAGCTCTCTGGAGCAGGAATGATACCCTCGGTCTGAGCGAAGAGCATACCTGACTTGAATGACTCCAGCTGAGGGATATCTACACCATGCAGATAACCATCCTTCAGAAGTTGGGAGATAATCATACCAGCACCATGATAACGGAGACCACCTGCATGAATGTTGGCAGGCTTGAAATCATGACCCAGAGTAAACATTGGCAGCAATGGAGTGTAACCTGCCTCATCACCGAAATCATACTCGAACTTACCGCGAGTCAGCTTAGGACAGCTTTCCGGCTCTGCAGCTATAAACTCAGTATGGCGCTCGCCTGTGAAGTTGTGACGGAGGAATGGGAAGGCAATACCACCAAAGTTACTACCACCACCGAAACAAGCAATCACCTGATCAGGATACTCACCTGCCATAGCCATCTGCTTCTCTGCCTCTAGACCGATGATGGTCTGGTGAAGTGCCACATGATTGAGCACAGAACCCAGCGTATACTTACAGCCCGGAGTGGTTGTAGCCAGCTCAACAGCCTCACTGATGGCAGTACCGAGCGAACCAGGATGATGAGGATCACGTGTGATAATGTTCTTACCTGCGCGTGTACTCATGGAAGGAGAACCCTCTACAGTGGCTCCAAACGTACGCATGATGCTGGAACGGTATGGTTTCTGCTGCATGGTAATCTTTACCTGATAAACTGCTGCCTCCAGGCCGTAGAGTTTTGCTGCATAAGAGAGGGCTGCACCCCACTGTCCTGCACCAGTCTCTGTAGTGACATTGGTATCACCCTCCTGCTTACAGTAGTAGCACTGAGGAATGGCTGAATTGATTTTATGAGAGCCTAACGGATTAATACTCTCATTCTTGAAATAGATATGCGCCGGAGTACCGAGTGCCTCCTCAAGGGCATAAGCACGTACAAGAGGGGTTGAACGGTAGAAGGTGTACTTCTCCAGCACATCTTCCGGAATATCAATCCAAGCGTGCTCTGTATCAAGTTCCTGCTTTGAGCACTCCTTATTAAATACGTGTGACAAATCATCAGCATTCATTGGCTGGTGTGTCTGAGGGTTCAACGGTGGCAATGGCTTGTTAGGCATATCTGCCTGAATGTTGTACCACTGAGTAGGAAGTTCCTGCTCGCTTAAGATGTACTTTTTCTGTCTCATATTTATATATATGTTTAAAATTGTTGTATGCCAGAACAAAGGTACAAATAAAAAATGAAATAAAGAACTTTTTTATGTGTTTTTCCACTATTTTTTTATTTTTATCCAATAAAATAGTTCATTCTACAGGTATTATTTGTTATATAAGTGTATTTTCAGTGTTATTTCTATAAATTTAATCAAATATTACCCCATAAAATACCAAATATTACCCCCTATATTATAATGAAAAATAGTATCTTTGCAACAGAAAAATTCAAAATGCGTTGTGAAACGCTTATCATCATCTTTTACTTATACAAAAAAATAAAACATTGGAGTTCAATAGGGATATTGAGATTCCAATGTTTTTTTTATACACTAAACTGAAACATATTATCATGTAAAGTTGACATATCATCATGTAACGTTGTCAGATTTCTAACCTTTCAGTATAAATCAACAGTCTGTTTTATTGTCTACTTCCACAATTGATACAGGATTTTACCCATAGACTGCAGACACAGATTATTTTTTCTCATTACCTAAATCTATCTGCGATATCTGATTCAACAGATTTACAGCCTGTCCTACAGTCTTCACATCATTGATGCGAAGCATTCGCTTGTTGAATTTTTCCTTCAGAACACAATCTTGAATATGACTGGTAACGTAAGCGAGTATGCGGTTAAACATCTGACTTCTGTAGAACGGACTGTTTACATTGCTCACAAACTGCATCTGCATATAGCCCTGCTTGAGAATAATCTTCTCGCAACCTAGCTTCTTGCCTACCCTACGCAGACCTACCACATGCATCAGTTCGTCTGCTTCATGAGGCACAGGACCAAAACGGTCTATCATACGCTTGCGGTAAGCCTCTACTTCCTCATCGCTCTCCAGACGGTCCAGTTCACGATAAAGGAGCATGCGCTCACTGTCACCCGGCACATAAGTCTGAGGAAAATACATCTCCAGATCGCTCTCTATGCCACAATCGTCAACGAAATCATCACCCGTAAGCTGGGCACCTTCATCCATTTTCTCCTGATAAAGATCACAGAACTCTTCGTTCTTCAACTCTGTGACAGCCTGAGAGAGAATCTTCTGGTAGGTTTCATAACCCAGATCTTCCATAAAACCGCTCTGCTCAGAGCCCAGCAGATTACCCGCACCGCGGATATCCAGGTCCTGCATGGCGAGATTGAAGCCGCTACCCAGTTCGCTGAACGTCTCCAGAGCCTCCAGACGGCGACGCGCCTCAGGAGTAAGTGCACTCTTAGGTGGCGCCATCAGATAGCAGAAAGCCTTCTTGTTGCTTCTTCCTACGCGTCCACGCATCTGATGCAGGTCACTCAATCCGAAGTGATGAGCATCGCTCACGATAATCGTATTGGCATTGGAAATGTCGATACCGTTCTCTACAATAGTGGTAGAAAGCAGTACATCATAATCGTAATTGATAAAGCCCATGATGATTTTCTCCAAATCCTCAGGCTTCATCTGTCCGTGACCGATTGCTACCCTACAGTCTGGAATATGCTTCTCGATGAGCATCTTGAGCTCCGGAAGCTTGGATATTCTGTCGCATACGAAATAAACCTGTCCGTTTCGGCTCATCTCGAAATTGATGGCATCGCAGATAACTTCACTACTAAACGTTACCAGTTCGGTATGAATCGGATAACGGTTAGGTGGCGGAGTGCGCATGATACTCATATCCCGGGCGCCCATCAGAGAGAACTGGAGGGTTCGCGGAATCGGAGTGGCACTCATCGTGAGTGTATCGACATTTACCTTGAGCTGACGGAGTTTCTCTTTGGTAGACACACCGAACTTCTGCTCTTCATCGATGACGAGCAGTCCCAGGTCATGCCATTTCACGGTCTTTGATATCAGCTTATGCGTACCTATGAGGATATCAATCTTACCCTCTTTCAGGGCGTCAAGCACCTCTCTGGTTTCCTTCGTTGTACGGGCTCTACTGAGATAGTCTACCCTTACAGGCATGCCTTCCAGACGCTTTTTGAAAGTCTGATAGTGCTGGAAAGCCAGAACGGTAGTAGGCACCAGCACCGCAACCTGCTTGCTGTCGCACGCTGCCTTGAAGGCTGCACGGATGGCAACCTCAGTCTTGCCGAAGCCCACATCGCCACAAACCAGACGATCCATCGGTCTGCCGCTCTCCATATCCTTCTTCACCTCCTGAGTAGCCTTATTCTGGTCTGGCGTATCTTCATACAGGAAGGAAGCCTCCAGCGTATGCTGCAGATAATTGTCGGCACTGAAGGCGAATCCCTTCTCCCGTCGGCGCTGGGCATAGAGTTTGATCAGGTCGCGCGCAATGTCCTTGATTCGCTTCTTAGCTTTGTCCTTGAGTTTATCCCAGGCACCTGTACCCAGTGTAGACAGGCGAGGCGGAGTACCGGTATCGCTGCGGCGATATTTGCTGATTTTATAAAGCGAGTGGATAGAAACATCCACCTTGTCATTGTTCGTATAGACGATGCGGATCATTTCCTGATAGCTGTTGCCCGCAGGAACCCTAACCAGACCGCCGAACTTGCCGATACCGAAGTCTACATGCACGATAAAATCTCCCACTTCCATCTCCTGCAGTTCCTTCATGGTGAGTGCCATCTTGCCGGCTCTCGCTTTATCTGAGCGCAGGTTATATTTATGAAAACGGTCAAAAATCTGATGATCGGTAAAGAAACAGCACTTCTTGTCATGGTCAGTAAAGCCTTCATGAAGCGTCTTGTCTACCGGTGTAAAACGGATGGCGTAGCGCTTCAGCTCTTCGCTTTCAAAGATATCCTTCAGGCGCTGTTGCTGCTTCTGGCTATCTGCCAATATATATAAGGTGTAACCCTGGAGCAGGAAATCCTCCAGAGTTTGACAAAGCAAATCGAAATTCTTATGGAAAAGAGGCTGTGGAGCGATATTGAAAGGTATCACAGCCGAACTCTCTGACGGAGCGACCTTGCCGAACTCGATACGGAGATGAGCCGCTACTGCCTTCTTGAAATCGAGCGGAGAAACGAGGTTGAGCTCGGTCTTCATGTCATGTCTGATGCGCTCAGCCTCTACCTCAGTAGCTCCCTCCAGCTGCTCGGTAAGGCTCTGCGATGAGAAGCCTTCGGTATAGATCTGACCGATGCGGTCGCAAACGAAAGAAAGGTCTTTCGCAACGACTGGCGTACTTTCGGAGAGGAAATTGAGGAAACACTGCTTGTTGCTCTCGATATGGGCGAGTTCGGGCACGATTTCTATCTCTGTGCGCTTCGCCTGCGAGAGCTGGGTCTCAACATCAAAGGTACGGATGGTGTCAATCTCATCGCCGAAGAAGTCGATACGGAACGGATATTCGCAGCTGTAGGAATAGACATCGAGGATGCTTCCACGCACGGCAAACTGACCCGGTTCATAAACATAATCGGTTTCTTTGAGTTCGAAATCGCGCAGGGTATGAACCACATCGGTCTGAGCAATCTGCTGGCCTACAGTCAGTTTCAGAATCCGTTCATTCAGATTTTGCTTAGCCACAACGAGTTCTGCCAGTGCATCGGGATAAGTGACTACCAGGAAATGTCCTCCCGAAGAGAGGCGCGCCAGCACCTCTGTACGTAGGATTTCGTTCGCTGCATCACGCTGCCCGTATTTCACGGCACGCCGATAGCTGGAAGGAAAGAAGAAGACCTTCTCCTGCCCCATCATCTGAGTGAGATCGTGATAAAAATAGCCTGCTTCATCGGCATCATCCAGTACGAAGAGTAACGAACGCCTCATCTTCCCCTGCAGAGAAGCAAAGAACATCGGAGCCGAAGAGCACAGCAAACCCTGGAGAAAAATGGAATGAACCGACTTCTTCCCCATCAAATCAAAGAGGGCATCCGCCTGTGGCGAACGCCCGTATGTTTTTTCTATCTTTTGGATTTCCATCCAAGTACTGATTAGTGATTACTGATTACTGAGTAGTGATTACAGAGTATTAATCCTTCTTCGGATATTTCTTGAACCAGCCATCCAGGCGCAGTCGCATCACGCCAAAGAAAGCCTCACCAAAGATGCCACCACTCATCTTGCTCACACCTTCACGACGGTTAACAAAGATGACAGGCACCTCCTTGATCTTGAAACCTATTCGATGAGCCGTATATTTCATCTCTATCTGGAAAGCATAGCCCTTGAAGCGGATAGCATCCAAATCTATGGTTTCCAATACCTTACGTCGGTAGCAGACAAATCCGGCTGTGGTATCATTCACCTTAAATCCGGTTACGATACGTACGTATTTAGAAGCGAAATAGCTCATCAATACGCGCCCGATAGGCCAGTTGACCACGTTCACACCCGAAATATATCTTGAGCCTACAGCCACATCATACCCCTCATCGTGAGTTGCCGCATAGAGACGTGGCAAATCATTAGGATCATGACTGAAGTCGGCATCCATCTCGAAGATGAAGTCATAGCCCTGCTTCAATGACCATTTGAAGCCCATGATATAGGCAGTACCCAAACCGAGTTTACCCGAACGCTCCAGGATATGCAGACGACCGGCAAACTCATTAGCCATCAAGCCCTTGACAATGGCAGCAGTACCATCAGGACTTCCGTCATCGATAACAAGGATATCAAACTGCTTTTCGAGACCGAAGACAGCACGGATGATTTTCTCGATGTTTTCCTTCTCATTATATGTAGGAATGATTACTATGCTATCACTCATAACTTCTTATAATTTTAATGATTCTGATTCTATATAATGTAATACAGATGCAAAATTACAACTTATTTTTGAAATAACAAGCGAAAATCCGAAATTATTGGTCCGGATTCTCTACAAAACCCTGATATTTCTTGTCAAGTCCGTTCATGATCGCCTCATAGCTCTTGTTCATCTGGTTCTTGATATTGTCAGCTCCCTTGCCTATCGGCTCGATAGGCTCATGAATGGTGAGCTTCAGAGGATGCCAGAAAGCCCAGTAGATGTCCTTCATGCGAGGCTTCACATCAAAACTGCCATTGATGGTAAGCGGACATACCGGCAACTGCAGTTCATCGGCAAGCATGAAAGCACCGCGGCGGAACACGCCCATGTGACCCGTAAACGAACGGGCACCCTCTGGGAATACCACCAGCGACATGCCCTCTTTGAGCACCTCACGGGCACGGTCATAAGAAGCACGGATCTTAGAAGGTCCGCTCTTGTCTACAAAGATGTGGTGCGCATACTCACAGGCGATACCGATGAGAGGCACTTTGCGCAAGCCCTTCTTCATCATCCACTTGAAGTTTCTGCCCAGGAAACCGTATATCAGGAAGATATCGAAAGCGCCCTGATGATTGGCCACGAATACATAACTCTGGTTCTTCTTGAGATGCTCACGGCCCTCCACCTTTACAGGCAGGAGGAGGATGCGGACCCAAAGCCAGGACCAATACTTGCCGGGATAATAACCCCAGAAATGGCCATTGCCCAGCATACATCCCAAAACAGTAGTTAAACTGGTTAAAACGCTAGCTACCAACAGGATAGGCAAGCATATTACAAGCTGATACAGACGATATAAGTACTTCATTTTTTATTTAAGAATGAATAATTTAACACTCAACATTTAATATTCAACACTCAACACTCCTCATTTTCTTTTGAGTGTGATGACCACGATTTCTGCCGTAGCCCCTATGCGGATTGGAACGGTACCGCCCAGACCCGATGTGGTATAGAGCTGGCAACCCTCCTCCTCGAAGAGGCCGTAATCATAAGGAGTAAACATCGACGGACGCAAGCCCAGGATACTGATCTGCCCCGCATGCGTATGCCCGCTCAATGTAAGCTGCGGTGCTACGACCAGCGAATCCTTCCTGTCAGGTCCTATCACATCGCCATCCTCATCCTTCTCCTTATTAATAGTAGAAGGCCAGGTCTCGCGCCATTGCTTCGGCATATGCTGCAGCATCAGCACGAAAGAGCCCGGTCTGATGCCATACAGCGCCTTCCTTACGTTGGTTCGCTTTGGTTTGTCATAGTTCTCTGTACCAGCTACATAGATGCTGTCAGCGCCTCTATGCACCGCCACATGCTCATTCATCAGCAGGCGCCATCCGCAACTCCGCTGGAAGTCCTGCATCCGCTTCTCGAGCGCAGCTATCTCCTGCTCATCATCTACATCCATATAATAGGTGTAATCGTGATTGCCCAGCACACTCATCACGCCATCTCTGGCTTTCAGACTGCTGAGCAGCGCCTGATACTCAGGCAGTTCATCGGGCGTAACATTCTGTAAATCACCCGTAAAGCAAATCAGATCAGGTTTTTCGGCATTAATGCTGTCGATATCGCGCTGAGGCAGATGACCACGCCAGCCATAGTATGACCCGAGATGGATATCGCTGAACTGAACGATGCGATAGCCCTCGAAAGACTTCGGCAGATTAGGTACATAGATGGTGATACGCTTGACTTGCATCTTAGGAAAGCCTTCGGTAAATCCGTAGATAAAGCAGAAGAACGCCACCGCTCCCACTACCAGTCCGAGGAGCTTGCCCCAGTTGCGATGACCGTGAAGGAGCCGCATACAGCACCAACCGAAGACACTGAACAGGCTGAAGACAAACTGCGGAACTGCACATACTGCCATCATCACAAACCAGATGTCGATGAGCACCGGATTGCGTGGCAGGAAGTTGGGCAGTATCGTGATATACGCGCTGTAGGCGATAACCACGAAAGCCGGCAACCAGAAGAGCACCCGCTGCCAGAGACTCTTCAGCCGTAACTTGCCATACCTTTTATATATCCACAGATACGGCAACAGGGTGAATACCACTACGGGTATCAATATTCTTGCTATCATTTCTTGATCAAACTTGATTGAAGATACGTTTTCATTGCCTGCACGGGCACTCCTCTGCGCTGTGCATAGTCGCGAAGCTGGTCGTCTCCTATCCGTCCCAGTTCGAAATACCGCGACTTGGGATGTGCAAACATCAGCCCTGAGACACTGGCATGAGGCGTCATCATTCCGCTTGTGGTGAGCCGGATGCCCACCTGACTCATATCGATGAGCTGGTCGATGATGAAGTTGGCACTGGTATCGGGCAGCGAAGGATATCCTATAGCCGGACGGATGCCCTGATAGCGCTCCAGATGCTGGTCTTCGATGCTCAGCTGCTCGTCGGGAGCATAGCCCCAGATGCTGCGTCTCACCTCTTCGTGCAACTTCTCTGCCGTGGCTTCAGCCAACCGGTCGCAGAGTGTCTGTGCCATCATGTTGAGGTAGTCGTCCGAGCGATATTTCTTCTCCAGACCGCCATCTACCGTCGTGCAGAAGATACCCAGCCGGTCTGTTATTCCACTGCCCAGAGGACGGATGAAATCAGCCAGACAAAGATTGGGTTCTCCCTGAGCCGCCGGATGCTGCTGACGGAGCATCGGGAAGCGAACTTTCTGCCCTTCCAGCCAGATATCATCCCCCTCGCTGTTCGCCTCGAAGAGTCCGAAGACGGCATAGGTATGATATTCACCTTCCCATGAATGGAGCATATCGAGCGCCTCAGCCTTCATTTTTTCCTTTTCCTCTCGAGGTTTGCCGCTCAATCCCCAGGCATGATAAAAGTATAGCCAGTTGATATATGGCTCAATTTCGCTTATATTGTATACTATTCTTCGCATCCGATACGATATTTTATTTTACAATCCCCGTAAGATTTCCATTTTCAGGAATTGTTTCTGAACTCCAGTTCCTCTCCTCTGCAAGCGGCATCAAACACGCCTTTGTTATAGATCAGACGACCGTTACAGAAAGTCTGTTCCACTTTCCATGCAAACTCATCACCCTCTACAGGGCTCCATTTACACTTGCTCTGAATCACCTCTGCGGTCACCTTCCAAGGCTCTCCCTTGCGCACCACAACGACATCTGCCTTATAACCCGGACGCAGGAAGCCGCGCTGACTGATATGGAACAGACGGGCTGGATTATGGCACATCAGTTCAACCAGGCGCTCTATACTGATTACCTTTTCGTCAACAAGTTTCAGCATACTTACCAGTGAGAACTGTACCATTGGCATACCTGATGCAGCCTTGGCACAACCGCCCTGTTTATCCTTCAGCTGATGAGGAGCATGATCGGTACCTACTACAGTTATCTTACCATTACTCAGCGCCTTACACAAAGCTTCGCGATCAGCAGCGGTCTTTACTGCAGGGTTGCATTTGATGCGTGCGCCCTTCACAGCGTAATCTTTATCCGAGAACATGAGATGAGCCACGACAGCCTCGCCTGTAATATTTTCATCCTTACCGAAGAACTCCAATTCCTTAGCCGTAGTAACGTGAGCGATATGGAGATGCGCCCCGCTTTCCTTAGCCAGCTGCACCGCCAGACGGCTGCTTTCATAGCAAGCCTCCTCGCTGCGTATTTCCGGATGATGTTCTACGGCAGGGTCCTCACCCCATTTCTGCTTAGCCAGCTGCATGTTGCGGTTAATGATTTCGGTATCCTCACAGTGGGTCATCACCGGCAAATCCAGCTCTTTCGCCTTCTTGAAGATAGCCTGCAGTGCCTCATATTTATCCACCAGCATATTGCCCGTACTGGAGCCCATAAAGAGCTTGATTCCAGGAACACGATGCGTATCGAGCTGCTCAAAATCATTTACATTATCATTGGTAGCACCAAAGAAGAAACTGTAGTTCACATGACTCTTCTCAGCGCCCAGCTGCCGCTTCGCCTGCCAGGCCTCCAGAGTGGTAGTCTGAGGTACCGTGTTAGGCATCTCAAAATAACTGGTCACACCACCAAAGGCAGCAGCGCGGCTTTCGCTCTCGATGTCAGCCTTCTGCGTAAGTCCCGGCTCACGGAAGTGAACATGATCATCAATCACACCCGGCAAAACAAAACACCCCGAGGCATCGATGACTTCATCGTAATTGCCACGGGGTGCCTCGCCTTCATATATCTCCTTGATAAATTCACCATCCAACAAGAGGTCGCCCACAAAAGAGCGACCCTCATTTATAATGGTTCCATTCTTGATTAATTTCATATTACTAAACTTATAAAATGAAGAGTTTTACAAGATGTTAATGCCCAAGACCTTGAAAGAGTCCTGTTTCTACTCCTGACCTTCCTGTTTTTCAGGAATCGTAGGCGCAGCCAGTTCATTGGCTGTAGGTGCCGGAGCCGCATCAGGATTTACCTGTGGAGCCGCTTCCATCTCTGGCTGCATGCCGCTCTGCGCATCTCGTGTACCGTTCATAATCTCCTGATTCTCTTGAGCTTTCTTATAATAGTCCTTTACATAAGGATCATTCTTGAAATAGTCGGTAGCCTTGCTCATGATATCCTCTATCCAAGGAGAAAGCATCGGATACTGGTTGCCCATTGTAACGAGGAAGAAGACGCCCGGTCCCAGCACATTGTTGAAATTGTCGGTAACAAACGAAGTGATGAGCTTGTCTTCCTGCTCAGAGAGGCGGATGGATTCCTCGTTCAGATGCTTGTTGACAGCCACCATATCGCTACCGTTCATGATAGCCTGGTCGTGCTTGTGTACCAGTTCGCGCAACTGATTCTGAATCTGCTGGTATTTCTTGAAGAATCCGAAGAGTTTATCGTTCATAGGAGTACCGCTTACCACCTGCTGTGTATCATCGAGCTTCACCGTAATGCTTCCACTCTCCAGCACCAGCGGCAGCACAGGGTCATCATCCATGAAGATATTCGCCATCTTCATAGAGTCGACAGAACCCTGAAAATGGAACTGTCCGTGCACTACATCGCAAGAATCCACGTTCTTGAAATCATTGTTTTCCAGTATCTTAAGGTACAGCATACGTCCGTCCAGAGTACTTACGTTAGAAGTACCCGAGATATCGTAACTGTTGGCACAAGATGCAAGTGCCATCAAGGCAATGAATGCGTAAAATATTCTATTCATAAGCTATCTATATCACTTTCGGTGAACAAAAGTACAATCTTAATTTGAACTGACGAAATAAATTGCAGCAATTTAATTCATTCTTACAAGATTTATGTTTTGTTTGCACTCCTGTTGGCCACCGAAAGCTTTTTTCTCGTCCTTTCTATATTACTGATTGTTTTCCTTCTTCAGTTCATGAGAGATGCGATGCGTGGTATACAGTTCCAGCAGGGCTGCGATGAGAAGGAAGACTACCCACTTATTATAGAAATAGGTGATATAGGTCTCATAATTCTCAAACCAGCGGCGCAGGAAAGCATACACCGTATCTACCATCGAGATGCCTGAGAGCACGAAGAAGATGTCTGCTACATACTGCATGCGCTTCAGGCGGTGGATAACCAGCGAAGATCCTTCATAGAACTGCATCGCCTGCATTACACTGAAGAGTATGGTGCCCAGCAGGAAACCCCAGCTCGTTACCTGCACCAGCTGCGGATGTGAAAAACCAAATGCGAAGCAAGCCGCACCGACAACCATCAGCACGCCGCCCAGCAAGAAAATAGCACTTTCCAGTTTACTCAATTGTTTCATTTTCGTCTTGTTCGTTAGTTTTTTCCGGAATATCCGAACTCAATACAAAGATGTCTTCATCATCAGCCTTCATGAAATAACGCTGACGGGCTATCTTCTCAAATGCCCGCGCACCATGCTGCATATCGCGCAGGGTATGCTTGTCGTTTTCATACTGCTCACGATACTTTTCTATCTCCGAACGGAGCGTAGCTATCTCTATCTGGTACTTAATGTGCTGTCTTACACTGTTGTCGTCAACTACACCAACTACCAGAACACCCGCTACAATCACTATAAGATACTTATAATGAGCGAGATAATTCCATATAATACCAAGTTTTTTACTCATTTCTTCCGAATTTGTTTGCAAAGATAATATTTTTTTGTTATCTTTGCATCATCAATTAAGAAAAAATAATGGAAGAGTATATAGTTTCTGCAAGAAAGTACCGTCCGATGACCTTCGATTCGGTTGTCGGACAGAGTGCATTGACCACCACTTTGAAGAATTCAGTGAAGAGCGGCAAGCTGGCGCACGCCTATCTTTTCTGCGGTCCGAGAGGTGTGGGCAAAACCACTTGTGCCCGCATATTTGCGAAGGCAATCAACTGCGAGCACCCTCGCGAAGACGGCGAGGCATGCAACGAATGTGAGAGCTGCCGTGCCTTCAATGAGCAGCGTTCCTACAACATCTTCGAGCTGGATGCCGCCAGCAACAACGGTGTTGACCAGATTAAGGTTCTGATGGAGCAGACCCGCATTCCGCCTCAGGTGGGCAAGTATAAGGTGTTTATCATCGATGAGGTCCACATGCTCTCTACAGCCGCCTTCAACGCCTTTCTCAAGACGCTGGAAGAGCCGCCTCAGCATGTCATCTTCATCCTCGCCACTACCGAGAAGCATAAGATTCTGCCTACCATCCTGAGCCGATGCCAGATTTACGACTTCGAGCGAATGACGGTAGCCAATACCATCAACCACTTGAAGATGGTGGCTGAGAAGGAAGGCATACAATATGAAGAGCAGGCGCTCGCCGTGATAGCCGAAAAGGCTGACGGAGGTATGCGCGATGCCCTCTCTATCTTCGACCAGGCTGCCAGCTTCTGCATGGGCAACATCACTTACCAGAAGGTGATCGAGGACCTGAACGTGCTCGACAGCGACAACTATTTCCGTCTGGTAGACCTGGCTCTGGAGAATAAGGTGGCCGAGATGATGGTAACACTCGACGGCATTCTGAGCCGCGGTTTCGATGGCGGCAACATGATACAGGGGCTTGCCCAGCATGTGCGCAATGTGATGATGGCGAAGGATCCTCAGACCCTGCCTCTGCTCGAAACCAGCGACGACCAGAAAGCCAAGTTCCAGGCTCAGGCCCAGAAGGCACCTACACCTTTCTTATATAAGGCGCTGGAACTGATGAACCAGTGCGATATCCATTACCGCGCCAGCAGCAACAAGCGATTACTGGTAGAGCTCACCCTGATACAGATAGGCCAGATTACGCAGCCCGAGGATCAGGATGTGCCTAGTGCGGGGCGTACGCCCAATAGATTAAAATCCCTGTTTCAGAAACTCCTGGCTCAGTCTAAGCTTGCCTCTCAGGGTGCAGGTTCTGAGCCTTCCTGCAGCAGCGAAAACCGGTCATCACAGCCGGGAGCGTCTGCTGCTACAGCTACTGCTGTGCCTTCGTCAGGGGCACCGACAGCCGCTTCTGCAGCCTCCAATGCTGCATCTTATTCTGCATCTGCCACCGCAGCTGCATCTGCCTCTCCAGAAGGCTCAGCCGCTGCCGGAGCTGCTACTGATGCTGCATCGCCTCACAAGCCACGACTCAAGAATATCAAGCTGGGCGGCATAGGCATGACTTTCTCTAACCTGAAGAAGAGGGAGGAGAACCAGCGCCGTCTGCACAGTCCGTATGATGATACCAATGAGGAAAAAGCGACCATCACGGGCGACCAGAACGAGTTCACCCAGGAGCAGGTGGAAGCAACATGGTTCAGTATGTGCATGAGAATGCAGAACAAGCTGGATTTCATAGGCTTAGCCAACCGCATGAAGAGTATTGTACCGAAGATAACCAACTATCCGCAGATAGAGGTTATCATCAACAACCAGCTCTTACTAGACGACGTTTTGAACATCAAGAACCGCATTCTCAAGACTTTCGTCTTAGGTCTTCACAACAGCGAACTGAGCATCACCTACCGACTTGCCGACCAGGAAGAGGTAGGCAAGGTTCTTACCAAGAATGAAGTTCTGGAACTTCTTATGGAGAAGAACCCTGCGATGAAAAAACTCACAAAGGACCTGGATCTGGTCATGACATAGAAGATACTCCACACGATACGAAATTCTCCACTCCATGTAGGGCAACCTATACGGAGTGGAGAAACTAGTACTATCTTCCCCCAAATGCTGCCATTATACCCGGGCGTATGATGCCCAAGAGGTTATTCAGTATTCAGTATTCAGTTTTTTTCGCGATAGTTACCTTTTATATGGTTACAAATTGTAAGTAATTATTTTATATTATATATATATATTATTATATATATAATATACTATCTACACAGAGAGTGGTAACAACAGCGAAAAAAACTGAATACTGAATACTGAATACGCTCCACGTAATCGGTTATTACTTTGTAATATACTGGTTTATAGCGCAAAACATAGTTTTCTACACCGCAAAACATAGAGATGCGTCCCATGAAACATAGAGTTATTTCTCTTTACTAAGTTTCAAATCGTAAGCTGCTGAAAATCGCTCCTTATCACATGCCTAAATTTGTTAGATCCCAGAAATCTTCATATCTTTGCACCGGCAATCGAAAGAACAGTCTTTTGTGCCTCGCTCGAGACTTCTATTAAGACCAACACGGGTTATAAATGATGGCAGACGCCGGTCATCAATGAAGACCCCGAAAACGGCAGAAACGGGGCGTTCTGGGGAATTTGAACCAACTAGGTTAGTGTCATACCGACACACAACAAAAAAAGCCCCCGATGCAGAAAAGCACCGGGAGCCTTCGTAAGCAAATTATTATTATCTTAAAAAGATCAACTGAATATGCAGCACATCACAGTACACACCATGACGCACCGGCAGAAAGGCTTAAATGAGGTTCATGCCCGCTTCCTCAGCCTCCTTGCGCATCTCCTCAGGCCAGATGCTAGCCTGAATCTCACCAATGTGAGCCTTATGAAGCAATACCATGCACAGACGGCTCTGACCGATACCGCCACCAATGCTCAGAGGCAACTTGTCGTTCAGGAGCTGCTGATGGAAGTAAAGCTTCTCTCTATCCTCCTTGCCCTCCAGCTTAAGCTGACGCAGCAGACTCTCCTTGTCGACACGGATACCCATAGAACTGAGCTCGAAACTGCGACCCAAAACAGGATACCAGATGAGGATATCACCATTCAGTCCCATCTTGCCGTTCTCAGCCACGGTGCTCCAGTCATCATAGTCAGGAGCTCGGCCATCATGCTTCTTGCCATCGCTCAACTTGCCTCCGATGCCCTCTACAAATACAGCGCCATACTTCTTGCAGATAGCATCCTCACGCTCCTTAGGAGAAAGGTCTGGATACATATCGAGCAAATCCTGCGCATGAATAAAATGAATATCCTTAGGCAGGAAAGGCTTCAGCTGAGGATAATGCTCGCAAGCCAGGAACTCGGTACGCAAGATGGCACCATAGATGCGGCGCACGATATTCTCGAGGAAGGCGATGGTACGGTCTTCCTTGGTAATCACAGCCTCCCAGTCCCACTGGTCAACATAGAGCGAATGAAGATTATCCAGCTCCTCGTCAGCACGGATGGCGTTCATATCGGTATATACGCCATAAGCAGGTTCAATCTCATACTCGGCAAGCGTCAGTCGCTTCCACTTGGCAAGAGAATGAACCACCTCAGCCTGGGCTTCGCCCAAATCCTTGATAGGGAAACTTACAGGGCGCTCTACGCCGTTCAGGTCATCATTGATACCAAGACCCTTCAATACGAAGAGTGGAGCGGTAACACGACGCAGACGGAGCTCGGTGCTCAGGTTTTGCTGGAAGAATTCTTTTATCATTTTAATACCCATTTCGGTCTGGCGCATATCCAGCAGCGCCTTGTACCCTTCAGGTTTTATCAAATTGCTCATTTTTATTTCATATTTAGTATTTGCGCTGCAAAGGTACAAAATAATAATTAATCTGCAAGCATTTTTCCGTATTTTTTCGCAAAATGATAGCATTTTTAAGTTTTTTAGTAGCATTTTGTAGAACAATTTGCAAATACACATTATATATATGAAAAAATCTGCCCCAAATATTTGGTTATTTCAAATAAAAGCAGTAATTTTGCAGTCGACTTCCCGTTTCGATGTCATTCAGGTGGAGAAACGGGCGGCAGGAGAAGGTCTCGTAGCTTAGCTGAATAGAGCGTCAGATTCCGGTTCTGAAGGTCGTGGGTTTGAATCCCACCGAGATCACCCGAAACAACAGAAATGATTAATAATTGAAAACATGGATTTAGTAGAACGATTTATAAACTATACGAAATTCGACACACAGTCGAGCGAAGAATCGACCAGCGTGCCTAGTACGGCAAAACAGCTCGAATTTGCCAAGTACCTGAAGAAGGAACTTGAGGACGAAGGACTGAGCGATGTCGAAATGGATGACATGGGCTATATCTATGCCACTCTGAAGAGCAATACCAAGAAAAAGACTCCTACCATCGGATTTATTTCACACATGGATACATCGCCTGATGCCAGCGGAAAGGATGTTAAGGCGCGCGTCATCAAGAACTATGACGGCAACGACATCGAGCTGAGCCCGGGCATCATCTCAAGCGTTGAGACTTTCCCAGAGCTGAAGGCTCACAAGGGAGAGGATATCATCGTGACAGACGGTACTACCCTGCTGGGTGCCGACGACAAGGCGGGCATCGCTGAAATCGTACAGGCTATGTGCTATCTGCGCGACCACGACGAAATCAAGCACGGAGATATCCGAGTAGGTTTCAATCCTGACGAGGAAATCGGTATGGGTGCACATCATTTCGACGTAGAGAAGTTTGGCTGCGACTGGGCTTACACCGTAGATGGCGGCGACCTGGGCGATCTGGAATACGAGAACTTCAATGCTGCCGGAGCTAAAATCATCATCAAGGGCGTGAGCGTTCATACAGGCTATGCCAAGGGAAAGATGGTGAATGCAAGCCGACTGGCTGTGGAATTCCAGAACATGATTCCTGAGAACGAGACTCCTGAGCAGACTGAAGGCTACCAGGGTTTCTACCACCTCATCGGCATCGAGAGCCGCTGCGAGGAGGCAAAACTCAGCTACATCATCCGAGATCACGACCGCAACAAGTTTGAAAGCCGCAAGGATTTCATCGAGGACTGCGTAAACAAGATGAACGAAAAGTATGGCGACGGAACCGTAAAGGCGGTTATCTACGACCAGTACTATAATATGAAGGAGAAGATTGATCCTAACATGCACGTCATCGACATCGTGCTCAGAGCGATGCAGGAGAGCGGCGTTCCACCTCGCGTAGAGCCTATCCGCGGCGGTACCGACGGAGCCCAGCTGAGCTTCAAGGGTCTGCCTTGTCCTAACATCTTCGCCGGCGGTGTCAACTTCCACGGCCCTCACGAGTTTGTGAGCATCCAGGTAATGGAGAAGGTAGTGAAGACCATCGTGAAGATAGCGGAAATCACAGAAGAATTTAATGACTAATACAGATATGGGGAATTTAGACACATCTAAATTCCCCTTTTTCATAAACAGAAAAATATGGCTGAAATTCCATTTTTAGTAAAAGACCTCGCCCTTATCCTGATGGTAGCAGGCATCGTAACCCTCATCTTCAAGAGGCTCAAGCAGCCGCTGGTGCTGGGATACATCATGGCGGGATTCCTGGTTTCGCCACACATGTCCTACACCATGTCGGTAGTCGACGAGACGGATATCCAGACCTGGGCCGACATCGGTGTCATCTTCACCCTCTTCTCGCTCGGTCTCGACTTCTCGTTCAAGAAAATCGTGAAGATGGGTGCCTCTCCCATCATCGCCACCGTGGTCATCGTGTTCTGCATGATGATGCTGGGCATCAGCGTAGGCCACAGTTTCGGCTGGGGAAGGATGGACTGCATCTTCCTGGGCGGTATGCTCGCCATGAGCTCCACCACTATTATATATAAGGCATTCGATGATATGCGGCTGCGCACCCAGAAGTTTGCCTCGATGGTGATGAGCGTGCTGATACTGGAAGATATCCTGGCTATCGTGATGATGGTGATGCTGTCGGCGATAGCGAGCGGAAGCAGTCCCGACGGCGGGCAGATGCTTGCCTCTATCGTGAAGATAGGCTTCTTCCTGGGCGTGTGGTTTATCGTGGGCATCTTCGCCATTCCGTGGTTCCTGCGTTCGGTGAGGAAACTTATCAATGCCGAAACCCTGCTCATCGTTTCGCTGGGTCTGTGCTGCGGCATGGCGGTACTGAGCACCAAGGTGGGGTTCAGCAGCGCCTTCGGAGCCTTCGTCATGGGCAGCATACTGGCAGAAACCATTGAGGCAGAGAAGATTATCAAACTCGTAGAACCGGTAAAGAATCTCTTCGGAGCCATCTTCTTCGTATCGGTAGGTATGCTGGTAGACCCGAAGATTCTGGTAGAATATGCCGTTCCTATCCTCGCCCTGGTGGGCACGATACTGGTAGGTCAGGCGATATTCGGCACCTTCGGCTTCATGCTCGGAGGCGAGTCGCTGAAGTCGGCGATGCGCTGCGGTTTCTCGATGGCTCAGATTGGTGAGTTCTCTTTCATCATCGCCTCGCTGGGTCTGTCGCTCGGCGTCATCAGCAAGTTCCTCTATCCGGTAGTGGTAGCAGTGAGCGTCATCACCACCTTCCTCACCCCTTATATGATTCGTCTTGCCACACCTACCTATCAGGTGATGGAGAAACATCTGCCCGACAAGCTCATCCATATTCTGAACCATTTCGCGATGAGTCATCCCCAGACGCAGCAGCAGAGCAAGTGGAAATCGCTGATCCGGCAGATGCTGGTCAACACCACCGCCTACTCCATCCTCTCGGCAGCCGTCATCGCCCTGATGTTCACCTTCGTACTGCCGCTGATGCACAATCTGCTGCCAGGCTGGCATCTCCACTGGTATGCCAACGCCATCACCGGTCTGCTCACCGTGCTATTCATCTCGCCGTTCCTGCGCGCCATCGTGATGAAGAAGAACCACAGTGCCGAGTGGAAACGCCTCTGGGTGGAGAGCAGCATCAACCGCGTGCCGCTGCTCTTTACGGTGTTCGTGCGCTTTATGATAGCACTGGCTTTCATCTTCTATATCATCAATTTCCTCTCGCGCTTTACCAATGCGCTGATTGTCTGCATCGGTGCAGCAGTAGTGATGCTGATGATAACCTCCCGCCGCATCAAGAAGCGTAGCATCGTGATGGAGCGCGTCTTCGTTCACAACCTCCGCTCACGCGATATTGCGGCTCAGGTGAACGGCGAAAAGCGGCCGCTCTACGAGGGCAGACTGCTGGACCGGGATATCCACATCAGCGAATTTGAAGTGCCTGAAGATAGCAGTTGGACGGGCAAATCGCTGCGAGAACTGCATCTGCGCCAGCGGTTCGGTGTAGACCTGAGCAGCATTCACCGCGGCTCTCACCGGCTGAACATCCCGAACGGTGACATGATCATCTTTCCGGGCGACAAACTGCAGGTAATCGGCAACGACGACCAGCTGCAGAAATTCAACACCGCCCTGCAGAGCGACCTGCTGCCTGAGGAGGCTGAAATAGAAAAGCGAGAGATGAAGCTCAGCCAGCTCATCATCTCTTCTTCCAGCGAATTCCTGGGCAAGACGCTCATCGAAAGCGGTATCAGAGACCGGTACAACTGCATGGTTGTAGGACTGGAAGAAGGTCGTGAGAATCTGACGCACGTATCCCCTACCCGAGTCTTCAAGAAGGGAGACATCATCTGGATAGTGGGAGAAGAAGCAGATTTGAAGAGAATCAAAAATTAAATAAAAGAACTTTCGTAAGTAAGCTCCATACGCCCTGAAAGGGCAGAAGCTCCTAGCCCAGGGCAGCGCCCTGGGTATAGTAGCAGTCAGCAAGACGCCCTGTAAGGGCAAAAGCTTTATTATCACTAAGTATTTTAAAGCTTTTGCCCTT
>ENA-OPSA01000043-OPSA01000043.1-human-gut-metagenome-genome-assembly--contig:-NODE-43-length-33083-cov-16.636490_pt1 | contig 33083 bp, 18 predicted proteins | sample MGYA00241804_ERZ501899 | MGnify/ENA primary metagenome ERZ501899 (study PRJEB25962, sample SAMEA2042110) | human gut metagenome | biome: human gut; feature: human-associated habitat; material: faeces...
TAGGTAACAATATGGAAACGAGCGGACTTCTGCTCGTTTCTGTATTTTGCAATATACAAAGAACGCCTTAATTCGGAGACAAAGATACGATAATTTTCTAAATATCCAATGAATTACGATGAGAATTTTATGGCAATTAGAACTTTTTGTGTTAAATCCCATGCATGAAATGCAGTTTTCTAAGAAAATATTTGGAGATTCCGACAAAAAAGCGTATTTTTGCAGCAACAAATCCCACCACGCCTCTCAACGATGCGTACCACGGTGGGACTTCGCTTTTTATATGGGTATATGAACTACGACAAACAACCGATAAATATAGATGAACAATTAGCCTTGCTCCAAAACAGAGGACTAATGATAGAGGATGATGCTACAGCCAAATTACAGCTTCGCAATATCAGCTATTTCCGTATCGCTAGTTATCTTCGATACATGGAGCAAGACCGACAACATCATCTTTACAAATCCGGCAGTACATTCGAGCAAGCCATCAACCTTTATCTCTTTGATAAAGAACTACGCCAACTTATATTCAAGGCTATCCAAGATATTGAGATTTCTCTCCGAACCAAGATGATTCAAGTGTTCTCAATGGAACATGGGGCATTTTGGTTTATGGATTCGTCATTGTTCAAGAATGCAGAGTTTTATGAAGGTTGTCTTGACAATATCAAGAAAGAGGTGTCTCGCTCAAATGAAGATTTCATCAAGGAACATTCCGAGAAATATAATTATCCAGCTCTTCCACCTGTGTGGAAGACCTTGGAGGTTGTTTCATTTGGTACTCTTTCCAAGTTGTTTTGCCTGTTTAAGGACAATCGATTAAAGAAGCAAGTGGCAAGAGAGTTTGGACTTCCTCAATACACTTATTTGGAAAGTTGGATAAGGTGCATTACCGTACTTCGTAATTGCTGTGCTCATCATGCACGTATATGGAATAGGCGTTTTGCCTTGAAGCCTCAATTGCCGAACCGACTTCCTCTCAATTGGATTACTCCAAGTCAGAAGCCTATCAAGTTGTACCATCAGCTATGCACCTTATTATATTTGGAACAAACTATCAAACCTTGCATGGACTTGAAAAGTTCTCTACTCAAACTCTTTGCAAAATACTCTAATGTAGATTTGCATGCCATGGGATTTCCGCAAGGATGGGAAAATGAACCTTTATGGAGATAGTAGGCGGTGTTCGGATATAGCTTATCCGAACACCTGCTGCCATAACGTTTTGTTGCTGACGAGGCGAGGAGGAACCTTGCCTATCACGTTCCTCACCTTCTCGCTTCTCAACTCGATATTATCTGTTTATTTTTCTTCCTGTTCCATATCAAAAGCATTTTAGTTTCCCAATTCCAACTGATTCTTCACCTGGTTGATGAAGATACTTCCAGCCTCCTGGGTCTGTTGGAGTTTGAGCAAATAGCATACTATCATGCTGAAAACAAACAGGAAATATACTCATTTATTTTTCCATATCTAAATTCTTACTATTATTTAGCTTTGTTGTTTTCCCCTTTCCCAAGCTATACTTTACACTGATTAGGGCAACAAAAGCATTTACTCTATTATCACCATAGATTTGATAAGCAAAATTTGGAAGGCTCACTTTCGTATAAGTCTTCTTGGAAATCATGGACGTCGGTATGCTTACTTCCAAAGATATGGGCAACTTACCTTTTAACAAAGAGTAAGAAGTTCCAACAAACAACTTTTCCTCTTCATCATACTGTTTACCTTGTAATAATGGCAATTTGTCGTGACGAAGGAAATAGCTAGCCATAAAACTCAATTTTGTATTTGGAACATTCCAAAGAAGCTGTGTATCAAGATACCAGGTTCTGCCAAAATGCTTCGTGTCATCTTTCATATACCGATGATACCACTGGTAATTTGCAACAAATGACAGTTCTACGCCATTGCCAAGATTATAATCACCTTCCATTCCCAAGTAATTATGTCTGTAATTACAATTTGCTTGAGTCTGATAAGTTTTATCCTCTTCATGCTGATAATAGTCTATAATCTCATCCTTGCTCTGCTTGTACATATAGTCAATCTTGACTATATTGACAAAGTTGACCGTAATTTCAGAATAATGCATAATTCTAGGTTTCAACTCAGAATTGCCTCTATGCCAAAGCACATCGTTCACTTGCCATCTTACCGTTGACAACTGATCAAGGTTGGGATACTCCACATCACAAAAATAATTATATTGCAAATACATCCACTTAACAGGTTTCCAATAACCTTTGAACAAAGGCATCCAAGATGTATGTTTCTCAGATACTGCCGTCTGCTGATTTTCATCTTTGACAGTCAACAAATGAGAGCCTAGCAAAGCATTGAAATTTCGAAATGGTTGATATGATATTGCTCCCATCAATTTACTTCGAGTTTCCTTGCTATTATACAACACTATATTTTCATTTCGGTCAGAATTAGAATAGTCTTTCCATATTTGGGTGTAGTCAGCCCACAAAGACACCTTGTTACCCAAATAATAATTGGCAGACAAATAATAACGCCAATAATTCTTATTCCCCTTGTAAGGACTAAGAACAATATTGTCCTTCTCACTATATATTCTATCTTCATGAATATCATACCTATTATATATGAGTTCCGAAGATAAATTCAAGTGATTCGCAAACTTTCCTTTATAAAACAATCCTATGGTATAATCATCTGTCTTAAAATCATCCAGACTATTCAATTCATAAAACTTATCATTATTGAACACAGAGAAGGAATCATTCTGTTTAGTTCCTTTTCTTTCTATCCATGCTTGCGCAGATAGAATCTGATTGTTTGATAATCTATAATCCGCGCCCAAACTAAAGCTCCCCATATTATTCCTGGTACTTATGTTTGGCTTTTTATAATCAGCTGCCTCTGATTTAATCATAAGATCAGACATACTGCTATATTCATAACCAGATACATCATAATTCTGACGATGATTAAAGCTTAAGCTACCATACAAGTTAACCTTGGGTAAGGTATAGGTAAAGCTGGTACCTATAGCTTCCCTATTAGAATGCTTGTTCCTGAAAGAATACAGATTGCGGGTAAAAGTACTTACATCCCATCCTTTATAATCATCAGCCAATTCGATATTAAGTACAACAGGATAATCAGAATATTTACCTGCAGGATAACGCATAATTTCAACTTTCTTGATGCGTTTAGGATTGAGACTGATAGCATATTCCCTTTTTACTTCTTTACCATTGATAACTATTGGCACATTTTTGTCTTTACCGACATTTACCTCATCTGTTCCCCAGTCAGTTGTTATTCCAGGCAACTTTGCCAATAATTGTATAGCACTAACAGTTCCCTTACGAAGGGAATCTGTTATAAATATTGTTTCTTTTGATGCATTTCTACTCACCATATCAGCCACAACCACAACATCCTTCAGTTCTTTTTCTAAGGAAAAATTTGCAGAAGGCGTGCTGGTAGAATCCGATACGGACACAACCTTTCCTTTCACCTGCGCTAAGCAAGTGAAAGGAAACAAAAACAATATCAACACTAGTTTTGAACCAATTCTCATATTATTAAAATTTTGATGTTATTGAATTTCTGCAGCATTATTTTTATCTATTCTACTTTCAGAAGTTTTCTATGTAGTTACGAAGCGAAAAATGCTCATTTTTGATGCCAACCTTATCCTTATACAAGAACAACTTTTCTTCGTTCATACACAACGCTGATGCAACTTAGTTCCCTTACAAGACAAGAAGTAAAATGAACCTTATTTTAATCTTTCAAGCATCCGATAGGAACTACAAAAACACCATCTTTTCTTCGATATTTCCTCAGTTGGCTGGATTTTATTTCCTCAGTTGGCCGTATTTCGTTTCCTCTGTTGGCCGTATTTCGTTTCCTCAGTTGGCTGAATTTCATTTCCTCAGTTGGCCGTATTTTATTTCCTTAATTGGCTGGACTCATTTTAATCAACAGGTTTTGGTTGCCTGAAAGCAGAAGGCGTTACCCCTCTCATCTTCTTGAAGAACTTGGTGAGATGGGCCTGCGAGGAGAAACCGAAGGTATTGGCTATCTCCTGAACCGTATGCGTGGTGGTAGAGAGCTCGCGCTCTATCTCCTTCACGATGTATTCATCGATGATTGCCTTCGGCGTCTTGCCGGAGATGCGGCGGGTAACCTGAGCCAGATAACGGCCACTCACATTCAACTGGTCGGCATAGAAATGAACATCGCTGTAAGTGCGGCAGAAGTTATTGACCTGCGAGATAAACTGGTTGTAGAGTTCAGAACTCCTGCCCTGCAGATTGCTCTGGCGCACGAGTTCTACATTGATGAAATCCTGCGCCATCGCCAACGCCTCCTCCATCTTCTTGCCCTGATTCAGATAAACGGCAAGAGCTGAAGAGAAACGGTTGATGAGACCATGCGAATTGGCATTGTCGAGGCGATAGATCCGGAGTCCCTGCTTCTCGGCAAGGCTCAGCAGTTTAGAATTCTGAAGAATGATGTCGCTCTCCTTCTTGCGTGACACGACGACAGAACAGAGCGGCAGCAGACGGTATTTGATCTGGCTCACCACATCTTCCGTCATCAGCGCATCGCCCTGGCTCGACCAGATGGCAGGGGCATAGATGATATGGGCAGGACGGTACTTGGTCAACGCATCGATAACTACATTCAGCGTCTCCACCCTGCGTATCATACCAATCTTCACTATATCAGGCTGCATATCGTTCATGATAGCCTCTATCTGCCCCGAAACAATCTCGGCAGGAATATCGAAGAACTCCTGAATACCGAGCGTATTCTGCACAGTGATGCTGGTTATTGCCGAAACAGCATAACCGCCCAACTCGGCAATCGTCCTGATGTCCGCCTGCACACCAGAGCCTCCGGTGCTGTCTGAACCTGTAATCGTTAATATCATATCCTTAAACTTTGAACCCGATGATAAGTTTGAGGGCAAAGATACAAAAAAAGAGCGAATAATCCGCAGAATTTGCAGATAATTCGCTCTTTTTTTTATTCTTCAGTGAGATCTTTACATTCCTTGAGTATCTCGGCAGGTACCTCATCGCAACGCTTGTAGCGGCTGATGTCGGTAGCATCGTCCTTGGCGGTCCATATCATGGAACCGGAAGCCAGGAGGCGGGTTACGAGATAACTCTGGTACCAGTCGCCCTTACCGTTATCATAGCTTCCGCTGATGATGTAACCCTGGTATGGATCGTTCTTGATAGCGAACGAACCGGTGATATGACGACCATACATACTGTCAAACTTCTGATACATCTCGAAAGTCAGGTCCTTGCGGTTGAAAACGATGTAGCAGTATGTGCCCTCAGCAAGAGGTTTACCGTTCCACTCAGCCAACTCCCATGTGCCATGAAGATTGGCAGGTGTAACTTCCAGAGAAGGCTCCTCCGGTTCTTCATCATCGCTGCTGCAGGCTGCAAAGCCGCAGGCAAACAAAGCAATCACCAGGAGGGTGAAGAGTTTTTTCAAATATTTCATTGTCTTGGTATTTTTTTCTTTTTTACTTTTTTACCCTTTTACCTTTCTAACTTTACAACGACCTGTATCGTTCTGTCAGACGGACGGGCATCCAAGCCCTCCAGAATAACAGGGAAGGTGAAGGATTCGGGCATCGTAGCCGGAATCTTATCGGCTATGATGGTGATGACGAGGTCAGCCTCATCACCCGGTTCTATCACCTCAGGCTCTGTCGTAAGACGGGCATAAGGAGGAAGAAGGAGGCTGGATATACGGAGCGGCTTGTCGCCGCTGTTTCCGCAGAGGATGCGTGCCTCAGGCTCTGTGCCCGGCTTTACCTCTGTGATACTTGCCTTCGCCTGTTTCAGTCTGAGTGCGCCCATCTTGTGCGGATAGCGTGCCCACTGATCAGCACCCGGTAGCACCTTTCCCGTTAAGGCAAGCTTAACGGCAGGCTGTCCCTCTACCTCTTTCAGATAGAGATAAGCACCCGTATTGATGGTGCCCGGATAGCGGTTAGGCGTGAAGGTGAGCTGCACCTGACAGGTATCGCCAGGCTTCATCACATCGCCCCTGACATAAGAACTGGTACATCCACAGGTGGTTCTCACCTGTGTGATGTGCAGTATCTTCTTGCTCACATTCTTACCTACGAAGGTGAAGGTGCGAGGCGCATCGTCCTCGGTCATCGTACCTGCATCGATAAGCGGATGCTCAAACTTCAGCAGTTCCTCCTGCGCATTCACTGTAACAGGCAAAGCCAGGAAGAAAAGCGATAGAAAAGCAAATATCTTCATATTACATCCAATTACATCCAACCATTATTACCGGCACTTTTTCTAACGGTCACAACTACAGTCTGGATGGTACCATTGGCAGCTGTTACGGTGAGCGATGTGCTTCCGGCAGCGAGTCCCTTCACGATGAGCGTCTTGCCATCTACCGAAGCAGAAGCTACGCTGCCATTCGCTACAGAGCAAGAGAATCCCTCTGTCCGACCTGCGAAATATGCAGCGAGGTTGAGAGAAACAGTCTTCTCGATGCCCACATACACGTTAGGCAACTTCATATCAGAACTGAGTTTCTTGTTCTTGATGTTATTCAAGAGCTGAACTGCATCAATCAGACCAGCACCCATCTTGCCGATGTACTTAGAGAGCTGTACAATCTCTGGCGAAGCACCTACGGTAGTATGGTTCATGTAGTAGGTTTTGGTTGCACCATTCTGATAATGACTATCCAATTCCTTTACAGACTTCTTCATCAGGGCTACGAAATCGGCAGCACGATAATGACGGTTCGTCTTGGCAGCATAAGCGAGACCCAAGGCAGCCACACCCGAAACGTGAGGACAAGCCATAGAGGTTCCCTCCATGTAGCCGTAAGCAGGCTTACCGTTCTGGATCAAGGTAGAGAGCACAGCACCTTTCTGCTCGGTTGTCGTCTCTGCCCAGTATTCATCTTCCTGCTCGCCAATCTTGCTGTAATATTCCAAGTCGCCACCAGGAGCGCTCAGGGTTACGAGCGAACCGTAATCAGTGTAGCAGGCTGGAGTATAGTCGGCAGCTAATGAAGATACGCTGACGCACTTAGAGTAAGCACCAGGGAAAGCAGGATTGCCAGCATACTCGTTACCGGCTGCGAAGACAGGAATACCACCGTCGATGACACCATTAGGCGAACCGGCATTGTTGATGAAGTAATCCAGAGCTTCCTTCTCCAGCGGATAGGTCTCAGCCCATTCCTTCTCGGTAGCAGGACCCGGAGTATAACCGTTGATGATACTAGACTCAGAAGAGTTGTAACCCCAACTGCACTGCAGGATGACAGCACCATTATCGGCAGCATACTTGATGGCTCTCGCCTCGCCTGCCAAGGTTACACTGTTCTGACCAGAGAACACCTGACATGACATAATCTTGACACCAGAGTTAGGAGTTCCGTCACCACCAGCTACACCACAAACACCTCTACCATTATTATTTACGGCTGCAATGGTACCAGCTACGTGAGTACCATGACCGGTGTCATTGGCATCAGTCCAGGTAATATCGCCGCTCTCAGTAACGAAGTTGTAGCCATGAAGGTCGCCCTCATAACCGTTTCCGTCACCGTCAGTCTTGGCACCCTGAGTAGTTTCACCAGGGTTGCACCACATGTTGGCTTCCAGATCAGGGTGCTTATACATCACGCCCTCATCAAGAATAGCCACGATGATAGAAGGATCGCCTGTACAGGTTTTCCATGCCTCAAGTGCATTCACGTCACATCCAGCCTTAGCACCCACGTGATTATTGTTGAGGTTCTCAAAGTCATAGTGGCCCTCACCCAGGTTACGGTAATGCCACTGGCTGGCAAAGCCTGGGTCGTTTGGGTAGTTTGGCTCGTCCTCGGCTGCTGCGCGGGTAGACTTCTGCTGAAGTGCCTTATCACTGAGATAGATGCGCTTGCTGTCTGTCTTGTAAGCACGCTTGATGCGACCGTTGGTCTGAACCTTTGAGATTTCGCCCAACTGCTTCAGGCGCTCGGCTGCCGCCTTCAGGTCGGTTCCCTTATTAAACTTCACCGTATACCAGAGGTGGAGTCCCGCCTCGCGGGTTCTTGCCTCAGTATTTGCATCTACTGGGAACACACGCTCGAAGCTGTAGCTTCCCAGGATGTCGAGCACCTCGTCGGTAGAAGGAATACCCGAACGGGTAGCCTTTCCGGAGCGGGTCTTGCTCAGTTGTGCCTGGTCGAGGATATCGCTCATTTCCGGACTGAACTTAATCAGCAGTTCACCCGCCTCAGCATCTGCAGGGATGGTGATTTCTGAATTGCCGTCAGAAGAGCCGATGGTTGACAGGCTGTCAGAACAGCCCGTCAATGCCAATGCGACCATTGCTATATAGAAAAACTTTTTCTTCATTGTTTGCTTCTATATTGTTTTTATGTTTATCTTACTTTTTCTTAGTTCTCCTGTACTTAGCCATCAGCGCAGCTTCATTAATATCGCCTGCTGCCACGTATTTGCGGTAGTAGAGCGGATAAGCTACACCCGGAACCTCCCACTTGCTGCCTGGGTCGCTGGTTCCGTAGAAGTAATCGAAACTGAAGCTATCCTCTGTCATATTAGAGAAACCAACGGCAGCGCCATCGCTGTTCTTACCCTTAGGCTGCTGGTTGAAGATCATGATAGAAGGAGTCCATTCTACCAGATGTGGATGATAAAGAATCCACTTTGGCACCGCACCTGTCAGGAAGTTAAGGTTGAGCGACAACTGACGGCAGTTAGGCAATACACGTGGCACCTGAAGAGGATAAACATCCTCATAAACTACAGAACCATCCTTGTGCTTGCAGGTTACTGGATTATCCCAGCCAGAGAGCAACCATTTACAGGTATCACCTACCAGTTTGTCGAGATAATCAGCCTTATTGGTAGAGAAGTCTGCCCTGCTGTAGCGGGTAGCCTTGCCAGCAGCCTCCAAAGCTTCAGTCATCTCATCATCGGTAGGAAGTTCACCCTCCAGGAAGCAGTAAGACAACTCCAGTGTATTCAACTTATCCCATGTCAGGAGCTTGAGAAGCGCCTGGCGGTCTGCGGTTCCGGCATTTACCTTACCATACAATCCGATAGGATAGTTATTATAAACATAGACGCCTGATGCATTCATTTCGCCCAGCGAAGCGATGTTGGTGACAACATCCGTACGGCGCTGTGCATAGAGAATGAGGTTACGCAACTTAGGGAAGTTCTTCTCGTTGACGATATTGGTGATATCCGACAACTTGTTGAAGTTGTTACTTACCAGATTGAGCGTTTCAAGGCTGCTACCCAGTTTAGCAAAGCTAGCAGGCAACTGAGTCAGACCGTAAGCCTGAACGGTAAGATTCTTCAGATACTTCAGTGAGCAGATTTCATCACCGAGCTCTACCTCGCGAATTTGGTTGTTCTCGTTGGCTGCAACAGAGAATGACTCCAGGAACTTGAGATTGCCCACTTCCTTAGGAAGAGTTTCGCCACTCTTGAGGTTGAACATGCTGAACTTGACAGAACGTACACGTCCTAAAGCCTCAGGATGATCCTTCACAAAAGCATCAGTAGCTTCCCAAAGCGTTACGCCGCTCCAGTTGCGCATGTTATCGCTGGAATCGAAGGTAGCAATGCTACCCAGCTTCTGGTTGATCATGATGACAGAGAGAGAGTCACCGGCACGGTTGTCCTCAATCTTTGGTGCTGCCTTCTGACGAACGGTCAGGATGACATCATCTATAGGTTTACCATCCGCATCTACCAGTTCGTCTTCAGCCTTGACTGGCACGAGATGAACCTTAGCCACACGAACGGCAGGAACCACGTTCATCGCCCAGCGGAACTTGAACTTCACGCTGCGAGGACGAGCCTTTCTATCAAGTACGATTCCGAGATTGGTACCTGGCAGTTTAGCCTCATCCTTACTATTCAGAAGCCAACCTTCACGCTCGCTCTCGTTTTCTGCCTTCTCGGCATCAGTCATATCACCCTCGAAAGAATACTCTATCTTACCGATTTTGCATTCTACATTGGCAGAAATCAAACTCTCGAAAGCACGCTTATCGTATGATTCTGAATTTTCGATTTCTACAGTTGGTTCCTTGATGTCAATCTGCTTACCATAACCAAACTGTTTTATGGTAACGGTGCGGCGCTGACCGTTATCGCCGATAAAGGCGATATCGGTAGTACGGCGTCCGTTCATCAGAGTAGAGTCAACTACCACAGTTGCAGTAGTAGAACCCACGCCATTGGCAGGAGTGAGCATCAGCCAAGGCTCATCCACGTTAGCCACCCAATTCTGTGAGGCAGCAATGGCAAGCTGTTCGCTACCGCCCTCAGCTGCTATTTCAATCTGCTCCTTGTCGATGGCGAGTCCGCCTGGGATATCTACATCATCGCTATCGCTGCAGGATGCAGTCATCAGACCTGCACCCAGAACGAGGAGCCATGTAAGTTTATTAATATATTTCATATTATCTTACTTTCTATTCGTTTAATTTTCGAGATCCAAAGCATCGCAACCGCGGATGTCCTGATTCTTGTCGTAGAACAGCTTATACATACCTGCCTTGATGTATGCGCAGACGCTGGTTACATCGATAGAGATGTTAGGGTTGTCTGCGATATTCAGGATATAAAGGTGAGAGGTCAGTGTCTCTTCTACCTTACGGATATCGTTGGAACCAATCTGGAACTGGATCAGGCTCGGACAGGTTGTGATTCCTGTAGGCCATGTACGCAGGCAACGCTGGTCGTTATTCTCATCACGCTGGTGGTTGATGGCAAAGGCACGGAGCACGGCACTGTTCAACGGCTGGGTTGGCACCTCGGTGAAGCAGTTGTAGCTCAAGTCCATATTGGTAATGTATGGCAATGTGGTTGAGCGGAAGTCATCAGAGAGGGATGTCAACTTGTTAAATCGGAGGTCGATAACCTGCAGCAGATAAGCCTTCTTGCCCTTGATGGAACCCTTAGGGATGGTACGCATCTGGTTGCCGCTCAAATCGATGGTTGTGATTGGCGAACCGGCAGTAAACAGCTCTGAAGGGAACTTCTCTATCTTATTGTTTGACAGACTGACTGAAGCTGCATTGATACCCTTGTAGGTACCATGACTCTTATCTACACCTGTAATCTCGTTGTAAGAGAAGTCTACAGAACCCATCTCGCGAACAGAACTTGCATCGAAGATATTCGGAATCTTCTTCAGTTTGTTGTGGGCGAAGGTCAGACTCTCTACATCATCTGTAAAGGCACAGAGATTAGCAGGAATCTCCTCAATCTGGTTGTTGTTCAGATAGAGTGAAGAAAGTGCTACCTCAGAACCGAACCGATGTACCTTCTTGATATTATTGTAAGCCAGGTCGAGCAGACCGAGATTTACCATCTTCTTCAATGCAGAATACTCTGGGAACTCCTCCAGGTTGTTGTAACTCATATAGAGAATCTGGAGTGTCTTACCGGTCTTCTCCTCAGCTAAGCGAGTCCAGTCTTTTCTCAACTGGTTGGCTGAGATACCCTTGCATCGTGCCAGGTTCATCGCCTGCAATTTAGGGAGATTATAGTAGAAGTCTGGAATGCGACTGATCTTCGGACAGTTGTAAAGTTCGATATCGGTCAGGTTTTCCATCTTGTCCCAATCCTCTTCCTTAAACTCCTGCGCAAACTTACCGTAAACAGGATCGTCAGCATTGTAGAACTTCGCACAAACCCCATCTTCTGTGATAGAAGAGTTACCGATATAGAACTGCTGCAACTTGGTCAGACGGTAGATGGCCTTAGATACACCTTTAATCTTGTTGGTCAATGTACCGATCTGTGCATCCTTCAGGTTGATGCGGCTGTCCTTCTTGATTCTGTTCTTCGGTGCCACCTTAGGATCAGAGTTGTAGCTTTTTACAATCATCTCCGACATGTTGGCACGTGGGTCATACTTCAGGAACTTATTCTCATAGTCGTGACGCATGCTGTTCTTCTTTGCTGCAGTCAGACTGTTTGCATCATAATCATTGAAGATGTTGGCACCAATCTTCTCATCGTGAGAACCGAGGTTGAGCACCTGGAGTTCTGTCAGCTGTCCGATGGCATCAGGTACGATTCCCTTTGCACCGAAACCGGCAATGATAAGACCGATGACACGGCCGTTGCTGTTTAGCGTTACGCCCGGCTGTTCACCCCACATATCGAGTTCCTTGTTGAAGTTCCAGTTAGCTCCCTTGAAGGTAGCATCGCCATAGAAGCTCCACTCCTTACCCTGGAGAGATTCCCAGATAGCCTTCAAAGCCTCATAGTCCTTGATATACTCCTTGGTCTTGGAAAGGAGGATAGGCACCTGAGCCTTATCATTGAGTTGATTGTCCTCTATAATGAAAGCCTCACCCTTTACAGGCTGGGTCTCATACTTGGTCTTCACCGCACCAGTCTTGCCGTAGGTGGTATATGAGGTAACCTGATAAGTACCGGCAGGCAGCCATACGGTAGAATCGCAGTAAGCTGTACCTGTGTCCATATACTTATCGTTCTCATTGTCAGGATTCTGATTCTCCTTGCTTCCCTCCTTGTATTTCACCTTCAGCTCAGGGAAAGTATAGGTTTCACGGGTAAAGAGGTTGGTTACGCTGACATCAACGAGACGGATGTTAGAGAAGAGATACTCAGTACCACCGGCACGGGTCTTCTCCCACTCCTTCACGAGATTAAACTTCACCTTACCACGCTCCACAGTCTCCACCATGAGGTTCTGTACTTCCAGACCGCCACCTACTACAGTGAATGTTTCGCCAGCAGAAGAAGCCAGCAACTCCTCGTCTACAGCATCATAGAGATAGAAACCGATGACGGTGTAAGTACCCGAAGCGAGTTGCAGTTTTTCACTTCTCAGACCATACTCAGCATTCTCTGAATTATAAGAATTGAGCACCAGTGTCTGAGACACAGTTGTACCATTGTGCTCCATGACCACCTTGATTTTCTTGGCATCATCCAGTTTCTCAAGTTTGTCAAGGGCAGTAGCACGGGTAGCTCTAGAAGAAACCTTCTTGCTGAGCTTGAACTGCACATATCCGTATGTGCCGTCCCAGCCTCCGGTCTCATCATCCGAGCAACTTGTTGCAGCAAAGGTCAGGAGAGAGACCAAGAGCAACAAGAGTGCCTTACTATATTTTCTGAATGTCTTCATTACTTTCTCTTGCTTCTAAATCCCATATTATTGATAATGACTACTCGCTGGCATACTCTCTGCATGTCGTTGAAACCAGCAAGGATAGGATAAGTGAGCTTATCGGCATTCAAGCCAACATAGATACCCTTATCGTCCTGTCCTACCTCGTAGTTTTTAACATCAACAGGGTTTCCTGTACCGTCGTAAATGACTACGTCTGCTCCAGCTGTAGGATCCCATCCGTCAATCTGAGGATAAATGGCTACATAACCACCATAAACTGTTGATTCAAATACATCTTTACCTGTATAACTGAAGATGCCCTCAGCATATGACTTAAATTCATCATTGGTTGTCAAGGCACAATCTACATTCATACCCATGCTGGTAACAATAGGAGCAGTAACCTCAGAATCGCCCTTCTTTTCTTCCTTCTGTACAACATCCATCAGGAAGTAACGGTCGTAATCGCTCTTCACTGTCATGAAGTCTTCCTCCAGCATTCCGTCGAGTCCATTCTCAAAACTCTCGAATACGCTCTGTGGCAATGCATAAACCAGGAACTCACGGCTTCCGCTGCTCAAGGCATCAATAGTGAGCTTAACGTCACCCTTTTCACCCTGCAGTTTCACAGCACCAGATGTATCCTCGAACAGACCAGCTTCCTTTTTCTCGAAGACTGCCAGCTGGTAAGCATCACCCAAGGTCTTGAGGGTGAAAGGAACGAAGTTGTAGAAGGTGAAATCGTTGGTATCACCGCCATTCAGGCTAGAACCATTCTGAGTGAACACCTTACCATCGAGAGATACATTCCATACTGCCCACTGTGAAGAGGTTGGATAAGTAACATCCATGGTGCTGGTGGTCATACCATTATAGATAACAGGTACGGTTACAGCAGCCTTGCCATCCTCAGAAGTGAAGGTGATGGTGTAGTTGCCGTCCTTAGCGATGGCATACTTAGCACTTACGCCCTGATTCTCCTTGAAGGAAACTCCGCCTACAGCATCCTTGTTAGGTGTACCTACCAGGAAGCCGCCTTCCAAGTCTACCCAAGCTGGAGTATTGGTAACCGCAAAACGGTAGTTTGACTTTACGGTAAACTTGGTGTATACATTGTAACCTACAGTGATACCTGTCTCGGTGATATCATTGCCAGCCGCATCGTAAACCTTCAGTATATGGTCGGCAGCCGAACGCTTAACCTCAGCGATGGCAACCTTCTGACCACCCATGTTCAGGAAGAGCTGAGCCACGCTCAATTCCTTGCTGGCATCATCAGCAGTAATCTTAACCTTGATAGTCTGCTTGCCTGCAGTACCATTGAGTACGAAGGCGTCTGCTTTCTCGCCCTGCACCAGTTTACACCAGATTTTGTCTGAAGAAAGGCTCCAGCTCTCGTTAGCTTCGAAAGTAAACTCTTTCACTTCGCCAGCTTCACCGGCGATAGTCTGTACCTGTGGGAATACAGGAGTTACGGCATCGTCATCGCTGGAACAAGCTGTGAACAGAGTCACTGATACCAGCGCCATCAATACGAGCCAATATTTTGAAATCAATGTTTTCATTTTCTTTTTATTCTACGATTAATATCCTTGTTCTTTCAATTTCTCTGCCTCTGCATCGCTGATCCATTCATACATGGTGATGAAGGTTCCTACGTTGCCGAAGGTTGAACCATCCTTGTTGTCAACACTCATGTTGACATACTGCAATACATAGTTCTGGCAGGTGTTATAATAAGAGGTATAGAGAGAAGGCTGGCTGATGCGCAACTTGCCGTCTCCATAGATGGTACCGAACGCCTCGCCGGTCTCACCGGCTATCTGGTCGTCCATCTCTACCTTTGGCTCAAGAATGTTCTTGGTATTGAACTTCAACTTCAGGTTGTAGCCCTTATAGTAAACATCCTTCAGCAGAACGGTATTCTCCTCGCCTTCCACTACCTCAGTCTTGATCAGACGGTTGGTTACGTTGTTCAGATACTGGCTGTAGAAGGTAGATGTAACCATGCACCAGCCAGAGAAGTTGTGGATATCGAAAGGACAAGACTTCTGCATTACCACGTGGGCATAGTCCTTATAGAGATCTGTCCAGTTATACTTCTCCGGAATCACCAGTTTCAGGGTGAAGCCGAGCGAGTCGGTCTTGCCGATGTTATCATAGATACCCTGAACCTTCACATTTCCTACCATCTCGCCCGCCTTGATTGTAACGGTGTTGTTGAGGATGCGGTAATGCTTACCCTCGATGGCATTGCTCTGCTTGTCTACTACCTCCACGCCGAAGGTGCGGTCGTAGTCAGCTTTTTCGGTTGCAGATACAGGCACATTGAAAACCTCATTGCTTTCCTGTACAGCATACTGATAGAGCGTATCAGAGAACATGATATGACTTGGACCAGCATAAGTGGTATAATCCTGTGAACAACTCACAAGAGCGATGAGTGCAGCTACGGCTGCCAAACATCCCATCATTATTTTCTTCATGATCGTCTCCTTATTTTATTTGTTACTTTCATTAGGCTGAATCTCAGAACCTGGTGCCTCAAGCTCATGCTGAGGAATTGGCCAGACAAAGAGAGGGTCATCCTTTTCAACCTTCAGACTGCTCTGCACGAAGTTGGCAGCAGGCTGGTCGGCAGCCTTACGCTCAAATCCCTTGTGCCAGCGCTTGAGGTCGTTCAGACGGAAGCCTTCCATATAGAGTTCCTTCACACGCTCTGCCTCGATTATCTTCATGGCGTTGCTCTCGCTCATCGAGGTGTTACCACCGTAAGATGAGTAGCGGGCTGTACGCAAGGTAGAGATGTCCTTACCTGCCTTACTATAGTCCCCCTTCATGGCGTAAGCCTCAGCACGTATCAGATACTGCTCTGAGAGACGGAATACCATTGGTTGGTGAACATGCAGGATGTTGTTGTTCAGGAATTCTGCATCGCCGAAATACTTGCTCAGCAAAGGCCACTGCAAACCGTGCTCATAACCTGTTACACGGGTTGTGAAGATGGCTGCAGCACGGAGGTCATTGGCGTCGAATGAGTTGATGACCCATGTCTCAGGCACATAGTCTGGACGATAAGTTACATAGTTGTAGTTATCGAAGATGGTACCCAGTGCACCGCCATAGCTGTTCACGGTAAAACCTACCTTCCAGATAGCCTCACGCGAATCACCATAGGTCCAGATATACTTGTAATCGTTCACCTGGTTTGAATAGGTGTTGGAAGAAGCCTTCTCCAATGTATAATACTTACTGCCGATTACCTTAGATGCATACTTGATGGCATCATCGTACTTGTGCATATATAAGGATACGCGCGCACGCAAGGCATGACAGGTATACTCGTTGAAGTAAATCTCGTTGTAGAGACTTCCAGTGAAGTCTTCGTCTACTTTCAGATATTCGGCAGCCTTGTCAAGGTCTCTCAATACGAAATCGTATGATTCCTTCAGAGTGGCTCTCTTCTGTGGCTCATTGCCGTAATAGTGCTCTGTGAGTACAACGCCGAGTTCCTTCGCAGCCTGCTCATCGCTGTCATAAGCCTTGCAGAAACACTTGATCAGTTCTGAGTAAGCCAGGGCACGGGCAAAATAAGCCTCGCCCTCACACTGCTCCAACTTGTCGAGTTCCTTATCACTGTTGGTGTTTGCCTTCACCTTATCTACATTATCGAGCAGGAAGTTGGCATTGTTGATAACACCATAAAGGTCGGCATATACCGCCTCGATGTCGGTGTTGGTAGCCTTGATATCTTTCCATCGGTAGATATCGCCATAGGCATTAGAGTAGCCCTTCACGCAGTACACGAAGTCTGCCTGCAAATCTGGCAGGATTGTCAGATTGCCCGAATAGAGGGCGCTGCTCTTGAAACTGTCGTAGATACCGTACACCAGCTTGTCTATGTCGCCCACCGTGTTGATAGCCTGGTCCATGCGGATAGAATCCTCAGGATACTTATCAAGACAGGAAGACATCGAGAGGGCTAGGATTCCCGACAGGATGTATGTCTTTATATTTTTGATATTCATTTTTTTCTCCTTTCTTGGTTAGAATTGCAATTCAACACCCAGAGTAAACTGGCGTGATGCCGGATACTGTGCCTGGTAAATATTGGATGAAACCTCAGGATCCAGACCGTTGAAACCGGTTACGGTGAAGAGGTTCTGTGCCTGACCATAGATTCTGACCATAGAGAAGAAGTTGGTCTTGCGCAACAGACTCTGTGGCAATGAATAGGACAGACTGAGATTCTTCAGACGGAGGAACGATGCATTCTCCAAGAAGCGGTCGTCGAGCTGGGTTACCTCGCCCCAACGTGGGATGTCGGTAATATCGCCAGGCTGCTTCCAACGGTCGTACAACAGACGGTTTGACTGGTTGTAAGCAGTACCGAAGGTTACACCGCTCTCCTCGAAGTAACGGTCGTTGTTAATCACGTAGCGTGTACCAATCCAGCTGAACTGGGCAGAAAGCTGCAAGCCCTTCCAACGGAAGCTTGTACCGAAACCGCCCATCCAAGGTGCATCATAGGTCTTGCCTGTCATCACCTTGTCGCTCTCACGGAACTCGTTGGTCACGTTGCCATCCTTATCATACCAGAGCTGCTCACCATTCGCTGGGTTCACACCGGCATAACGGTTCAGGAAGAACTCGCTTACTGAGTGACCTACCACATACTTCAAACCGGTGGTTGAGTTTACATACTCTGTTACTCCGTTATAAAGTTCCTTCAGGCGGTTCTGGTTGTAAGATACGTTGGCACTTACATTCCAGGTGAAGTCGCGTGTGCGGATTACATCACCGTCAGCGCTCAGCTCGATACCCTTGTTAGCCATCACACCTACGTTCTTCCAGCGATAGCCCTCGCCGGTAACGGTATAAGACTCAGGAACGCGCATCAGCATATTGGAGGTACGCTTGTAGTAAGCCTCGAAGCTGAAGTTGATTCTGTCGAGGAAGCCCAAACGGAGGGCGAAGTTGTTTGCCCATGTTGACTCCCAACCCAATTCCTCGTTACCACTCTGTGATGGAGAGAAACCGGCAGTATTATCGTAGTTGGCACCACCCGATACCAGAGCCAGGTGATAATAGTTTGGAATCTCAGAGTTACCCGATGTACCGGTACTTACGGCAATCTGGGCTGTGCTGAGCCACTTCATATCCTTCAGCCAGTCGGTAGACTTCACGTTGTACATGAAACCGAGCGACCAGAATGTACCCCAGCGATGATCCTTACCGAAACGTGAAGAAGCATCGGTACGCAGAGAGAAGTCGGCATAGTAGAGCTCCTTATAGTTATACTCGCCACGCATGAAGAATGACAGGTAAGAATAATCTGAAGATGAATCTGCCCAGCGGCTGGCACGTGTACCTGATGATACGTTGGTCAGGAGATCGCTGGTCTGACCCTTAGAATATACCTGGAAACCCTCTGAGTGGAAATTGACAGCCTCCTGACCCAGCATCACGTTGAACGAATGGATATCGTTCAGGGTGAAACGGTAGTTAGCCGTAGTGGTCTCTGTCAGGTTGATGGCATCGCTGCTCTGGCGTGCCGCAGTACCCTGTCCGTTATTTGAAGAGAGACTTGGGAACGACTGGAGGAACGCTGTAGAATGGGTGAAATCGGCACCGAACTGAGTACGGATAGTCAGATTCTCTATCGGATAGATTTCAGCATACATGGTAGAGAGCACCTTATATTTCTTGTTCTTGATAGGATTCAAGCCCATGTAAACGATAGGGTTCTCGCTGGTTCCAGCCCAGTTGCCTGCAGCAAGTGAAGCCAGACTGCCATCCTTTGCGTATGGATTCCAGTAAGGCAGCATGAATCGGCATGCTGAGATAGGAGTAACGGTATTATAGCTACCGTCGTCAGCCTGCTGAGCCTCCTCATAGGCAGCCATGGTGTTGGTACCTACCTTCAACCACTTGGCAGCCTTTACATCAGCATTGGTGCGGATGTTGTAACGGCGGAAGGTTGAATTCTGTGCGATACCGTCCTGATCGTAGAAACCACCAGAAACATAGTAGTTCAAGCGGTCGGTAGCACGGTTGATGGAGAGTTCGTAGCTCTGCAGCGGAGCGCGGTCGTTGAACACCTCATCCAGCCAGTTTACGTTTACTCTTGAAAGGAGATTGTAATCCTTACCTGTATCCAGACCTACTTCTTTCTCAAACTGGATACGCTCATCGGTATTCATCATCTTCCAGTTGTTCTGAGCCAACTCAGAAAAACCATACTGAGCACGGAGCGTAATCTTCGCCTTATCCATCGCCAATCCTCGCTTCGATGTAATCACAACCACACCGTTTGCCGCACGGGCACCATAGATAGAGGTAGAAGAGGCATCTTTCAATACAGAGATACTTTCGATGTCGTTAGGACTCAAGGTATTGAAATCTGAACTTGAGATTGGCACGCCGTCGAGGATAAAGAGTGGCGACTTGCCGGAGTTGATAGAGTTGGTACCACGGATCTGGAAAGTAGCCGCCTTGCTAGGTTCACCTGAAGAAGAGATGACCTGCAAACCAGTACTCTGTCCCTGCAAAGCTTGGTCGAAGCTTGCCGCTGGCACATTTTCTATCTTTTCAGACTTTACGGCAGACACGGAACCCGCAATGGTTCCCTTCTTTCTCACACCATACGCCACCACAACCACTTCGTCCATCATCTTGGAATCCGAAGCAAGGGTGATGTTGAGCGTATTTGTCTGCGCTTTCACAACGTGCTTCTGTGTAACGCAACCCACATAAGAGTAGGCAAGCGTAGCCTTCGAAGCACCCTTAATTTCGATGGTATAGTTACCGTCAATATCGGTCACTACGCCATTTGATGTTCCCTCTTGCATAATGGTCACACCAATCATCGGTTCGTTGTCTTCAGCAGACACGACTGTACCCTTGACGCTGAAACTCTGCGCCAAGACCGATTGGATAGACAACAATACAAGTGAGACAAGTAAAAGAGTTAATCTTCTCATCCTTGTTTGTTTCAAGTTTACTAATTAATAATTATTATTTTTTTCTCATTTTTTTCTCGTTTGGTAAAAGCCGAAAGCACTCAGGGCGACACTTCGCCCCTCCATTTATACATTCTTTCACTAATATGCACGCATGGAAATACCTATTTAACTTAAATCGGTGCAAAATTACGAATATTTTCTTATTTGCCCAAGATAATCGCTTAAAATTTAAATGTTTGATATGAAATATCTATGTTTTTTAGCATATATGTTCATAAATTTAGTTAATTGTCGATTTTTTGTCACATCCGATTACAGTTTGCAAAACCAAGTTCAATACACACTTTTTTTTGTTTCTATGCAGCCGTTTTCATAAAGCTGAAATTACGTCCCGACGTATCTTGTACTACGTCCGGACGTATCTTTTGCTGCGTCGGGACGTAGCAAATGCTACATCGGGACGCATTTTTTACTGCATCGGAACGTATTTTATCAGCTGACGCAAGTAGCTCAATCAGCTAACGCAGATATCTCGACAAGCCGAAGGATACATTTACCTCTTCACCTTCATGTATTCCGTAGGAGTCATGCCATACTCCTTGGAGAAGCATTTGGAGAAATAGCTGCTGTTGGAGAAACCAACGGTATACATCACCTCGGAAACACTGAACTTACCCTGGCTCAGGAGCTCGGCAGCACGGCTCATACGCATCTCACGGATATACTCTACAGGCGTACGGCCCGTTATCGCCTTCGTTTTGCGATACAGCTGCTTGCCACCTATACCTATCACATCCTGCAACATCGAAACATTGAAGTCGGAATCAATCATGTGCTTCTCTATCGCCTCATTGATCTCTTCGAGCAGACGCTTGTCTGACACATCCAACTCGCTGACATTTACTTCCTTCTTTTCCTCTTCAAAAGACTCAGAGAGAACAGGAACTGGTTCTGAAGTTGATGACTCAGGCTCAGATACTGGCGAAGCAGATAGTTCAGTGGCAACAGATGCTGGCTCCTTCGGTATCTTTACATTCAGATAGCGGACCATCAGAGCGGTTACATCTTCGAACGAATGATGAGCTACGGCAGCCTTCAAATCTTCCGTCAGACGGTTGAAGAAGTCCATACGCATCTGTACCTGTTCCAACACCTCAGCCTTCTGCTTCTGAGCATCAGCCAGTTCCTTACGCAGGAAATACCAGCTTACCAGCCATGCCACAAACACGATGAGCGCTGTAACATAGAAGAGTTTGCACCACCAGGAGAGATACCAGGGCGGCAGGACGGAGATGTCGAGCGAATAAACCTCGGCGGCTATCTTACCTTCACCATCCACGGCATGAACCGTAAGATGATAATCGCCATAAGACAAACCGTTATAGGTGATATCAATATTGCCGGAGTTCAGATAATGCCAGTCGTGGTCGCTGCCTTCGAGTTTGTAAGCATAAACGGCTGAAGGATGATCAGCAAAAGGAAGGTCGGTGAGCTGCAGGGTGAAGTTGTTCTCATCACTCTTCAGTTTCAGGATTTCTCCACGCTCCTCACAAGCCTGTCCGTTTACGATGATTCCAGCCAGCATCAAGCGGGTAAACTGCTTAGGCTTCTGTGCTACATCGGAACTGATTGCCACATAGCCGTCATTGCCGCCCATCATTACCTCATGAGTCTGTCTGCTGTAACAGATGTTGAGCGGCACAACAGAAGGAATCATGAAGCGCTGGCTCTCGCCCTGTGGATTGATTACGCAGCATTCATTGCCCGATACCATCCATATCTTGCCTTCCACATCGCACATGGTACTTACCTTACCACCAATCTGCCATGTCTTGGAAGAAAAGCTGTTACCCAGCACAGAACCGGCTGCATAATAACAGGTTACCGAATTGTTATCACCCATCCAGATATTGCCCTTGCTGTCTGCCATCAGATAGTTGACAACATCTGAGTTAGCTACCTGCACCACCTTCATATCGTTCGGATTGATGCAGTCGAGACGGGTATAGGTAGAAACCCAAATCCTACCCTTTCCATCCATCACCATCTGACCTACATGCAGACCAGAGAGCGCATTCTTTCCCTTGTCCGAGTAATGCCAGTCGGCTATGGTCTTGCCGCTCAGAAGAGCCGCCTTATCCATCACGAAGACACCGCCCTGATAAGAACCCATCCATATCCTGCCCTTCTTGTCCTGGAGAATATCGTAAGCCCAGGCAGTAGAATACTTGCCACTCTTATCATAGACGATGAAGTTGCGCATCTGACGGGAACTGCGGTCATAGAAGTTGATGCCATGGTCGGTACAGATCCATACATCGCCGTCATGGTCTTCATAAATCTTGCGTACACGGTTATGACTCAGCGGGAAGGCAGAGCTGTTCTGCTTGTACCATGCCACATTCTGATAACCTTCAGCATTCCGGGTGAAATGAATCAGACCGTTGGTACCGCCCATCCACCATTCGCCGTTACGGGTCTGGAGCATGGCATGGAGACAGTTGCCCTCACCCGACATCGTAATCTTATCGAGCGATACATAGCGGTAATAGGTATGGGTAGTGAGACGGGAGAGTCCATTGTCAGTACCCACCCATACATTCTGCCATTTATCTACAAAGCAAGCCCAGACGATGTTGTTAGGAATAGAAGCATCATCGCGGGAATCATGGATATAATGGGTGATGGCATTGGAGAGTGCCATCTGATAGAGTCCGTTATCTGTTCCGATATAGAGATTGCCGGCAGCATCTGTAGAAAGACATTTGATGGAATTGCCGTTCAGAGCTGGAATCTGTGAGAAGTTCCTGAGCTGCAGATCGGCACAATAGAGAGCGCCCTCGGTACCAATCCAGTAGCATCGGCGCTTGGCATCATAAGCGAGCGCATTAACCAGCGGCTGTTCTCCGGCACGGAGCGGAATCAGTCTGCTGCCGAGACGCAGACCAGCAAGCGAACCTACGAGCAAGCCTCGCGGAGTAGAGAGCAAGGCATAGACATCGCCACCGAAGTCAGTCTTACCACCCTTGATATCGAGCACACGGAGTTCCTTCAGCTGCTTGCGCTTCGCCTCATCGGCAAAAGCCTTCATGGCTGGTGTTTCGGCATATTGATAAGATTGCGTATCGAATTTCAGGATGCCGTTGCCTGTAGCCAGATAGAGCATTCTGCCCTCGAAACCGAGCGCATTGACACGCGTATTGCTGAATGTATGTTCCTGAAAATGGCGGTAGCCATGATAACCATCATAGCTGTAAAGACCGTTATCGGTTCCGAGCCATATCATTCCATCACTGTCCTGGGTAATGGCACAAACGGACTGAGCACCTTCAAGGGAGGTGTTTACGAAACGCTGCGCATGGATGGCGAGCGAAACAAAGAGCATAGCAATTGCCATGCTGATGCGGTATATAGGTTTTGTTGACTTTTTCATGTGTGCAAATTTACACAATATTCATGATAACGCCAAAAAATATCGGAGAAAATTCATAAAAAAAAAGAATCCCCTGGGAAAATAGCCGCTGCTATTCCCAGAGGATCCGATATAAACTATATACTTTATAACCAACTGAAATCTGTCTCAGTCATCTTATATTGCCTGGAGCGTAATCGACTTTTCGATATTTCGCTTGCTGTCTTTTACCTTCAGGATGATGTCGCCCTTCTGCTTGCTGCTCTGTACGATGACTACGAGTTTGCCGGAGAAGAGTTTCATCTGTGGCTGGGTGAACGGTTCGAGCGATGTGGCATCGCCATTGCAGGCTGCCTTGAAAGTGCCGGCACCACTCACCTCGAAGATCAGTTCGTCATCGGCAAGCGGACATTCATTGCCGTCCTTATCCTGCAGACTCACGGTGATGAAGGCAAGGTCGTTGCCATCGGCATTCAGCAGCACATTGTGCTCATCGGTACAGCCTTCTACCATGCAGGCAATAGGCTCATGATCAGGTGTTTCTACACTGAACTTCATCTGTGCAGGCTCGCCGGCAGTACGCTTCACGTCCTCGCCCACCTTATCGCCATACTGGTTGTAGGTAACCACGCGAATCTCACCCGGTTCATACTTCACATTGTTCCAGCGCAGACGGTAGCGGTCCAACCGGCTTGACTTGTCCTTGCGAACCCTGCCCTGACTCTTGCCGTTGACGAAGAGCTCGCCTTCCACACCATCGGTGTAGCAATATACAGGGGTAACCTGTCCTTCCCTGCCCTTCCAGTTCCAGTGAGGAAGAAGATGGGTGGTATGCTGCTGCCCGTTCCAGCGGGCACGATACATATAATATCTATCCTTTGGAAGTCCGGCAAGGTCGCAGATGCCGAAGTAGCTGCTGCGGCTTGGCCAGTAGGTATCGTATGGAGTTGGCTCGCCCAGATAGTCGTAACCGGTCCATACAAATTCACCGATTACCCAACTGTAGTCATCCTGCATCTTCCAGTCATCATCAGGAAGATTGCTCCAGGAACAGTATTCGGTATCATAGCTTGAGCACTGCCCATCTGGATAGGTAGCCTTATCACTTACCACTACCGGGAACTTGTATACGCCACGGGAGCTGACCGTAGAGGCGGTTTCAGAACCGAGGAGGAAGCCCTGAGGCAACTGCTCAATATTCTTATAATATTTATGTACGCGATAGTTGAAGCCCGGCACATCCATTACCTGGGCAAAGCCGCTTTTCAAGGCATCTTCTGCCTTATCCATACCCTGGGTAACAGGGCGGGATGGGTCGTACTGATGACAGAGATCCTGCAGATGCTTGGCAATCTGCACACCCTCCTGGCTCCACTGTTCAGGAATCTCGTTACCGATGCTCCACATCACGATGCTAGGATGGTTGCGATGGTGCTTTACCAGATTGGTGATATCCTTATCGCTCCACTCCTTGAAGAACTTGGCATAGCCATTCTTGCATTTAGGATAAATCCACATATCGAAACTCTCTGCCATGACCATCATACCGAGGGAATCGCAGATTTCCATCTGCATGGTAGAAGGCATGTTGTGGGCAGTACGGATGGCGTCGCAACCCATCTGCTTCATCATCTTGATCTGACGGATAAGGGCTGCCTTGTTCTCTGCAGCGCCCAATGGACCGAGGTCGTGGTGCAGACAGACACCCTTCAGCTTTCGAGTAACGCCATTGAGCTGGAAACCATAATCCTTGGATACGGCAATGGTGCGGATACCGGTCTTCAGGGTCTGCACATCAGCCACCTTCTTTCCTTCATATCGGGTAAGTTTTACCTGATAGAGGTAAGGAGATTCCGGAGACCAGAGCTGAGGATTCGCTACCTTCAGAGTAGTCTTGATTTCAGGATTGGCACCTGTGACGATCTTCTCGGCAACCTTCTTGCCTGCCTCATCCAACAGGGCTATGACGGTCTTGCCCGACTTACCAGTCTTTCCTTCCAGCAGCGCATTTACTTCTACTTCAGCTTCCTGCTTATCAGCCTTCAGGGTACGGACGAAGGTATCCCAGGTAGAGAAGTTTTCGTTGCCATAGAGTTCTACGGAAACCGGACGGTAAAGACCGCCTCCCGGATACCATCGGCTGCTCTCCTCTACATTATTAAGATGTACCTCGATGAGATTACTCTTACCAAACTGGATGAAAGGTGTAATGTCGATGCGGAAGGCATTGTAGCCGTAAGCCCACTTGCCTGTCTCCTTGCCATTGACACTGACAACAGGCTGGCTCATGGCACCGTCGAAGACGAGTACGGCACGTTTATAGCCCTTAGGAGCCGTCCAGTTCATCTTATACATACCCTCGCCTATCCAAGGCAGTGCACCAGAACGTCCCGACTTCTCGGTCTTTTCGGTTTCGCCATTCTGCTCGATGGCCACCATCTGCAGGTCCCATTTCTTATCAAAAGGTCCCGAGATAGCCCAATCGTGCGGAACAGCTACCTGCTGCCACGCCTTGCCATCACGGGAGAAATCCCATGAAGGCAGGTTGATAACCTTTCTGCTCTGCGCCTGGCACAGCGTAGTGAGTGCCAGGGCAAGAGTCATGAAAGTAATGCTTCTCTTGATCATATTGCTATTTAATATTCTTATTTATATGCATCAAATACGGCAGTTGGTTTGCCGCTGTTGTCGAAGGCTCCCTTGGTATATGCCTCCCAACCCAGAGTGATATAGTTGGCTGGTTTCCAGTTGTTGTAAACTTCCGGTTCCCAATAGAAGATACCCTCGCAGGTAGAAATTGCCTTGCAGCCATCCACCATTTTCTTCATCATTGGCGCAGCCTGGTCAGAGCCCCACCACATACCGATTTCAGAGATGATGACGTCCTTGCCATACTTAGAAGAAAGGGTCTGGATGTTAGCGAGACAGCTCTCTGCATAACTCTGCCAATTATCATCCTCCGGATAAAGAGACAGTCCAATGACATCCCACTTTCCGTCATTTTCTTTCAACTTATCGTAAAGCCAGGTAAGTCCACCAAGGTTCTGACCTTTATCTACATGAACGATGACCTTTGCCTGTGGATAAACTGCCTTTACAGCATCATAACCGGCGTTGATATAAGCAGCAAAGTTGGCTGCGTTCTTAGATACCTGACCGGTTACAGCCTCATCGCTATTGAAGAGCATTCCGTCGCGGGTTTCATTACCCACCTGCACCCACTCTACATTGGTTACACCTCTATCCTTCAAGGCTGTCAACACATCCTTGGTATGATCAGCCACAGCCTGTTTCATCTGTTCGACAGTATAGCCCTGCCATGCAGCAGGAACTTTCTGGTTGCCCGGGTCAGCCCAGGAATCAGAATAGTGGAAGTCAATCATCAGACGGAAGCCGAGCTGCTGAGCTCGCCAAGCCTTGGCGATGACATCATTCTTGCCACACCAGCCACCTTCCGGATTTACCCAGACACGCAGACGGATGGAATTGGTTCCCTCTTCGCGAAGGAGCTTCATGCATTCTGTTGCCTTGCCATTCTGATTATAGAATTTCACACCATCCTTCTCCATCTCTGTGAGCCAACTTACATCGGCGCCCTTGGCAAAACCGCTCATATCGTATGTCTTCTCCTTTTCGGGAGTGGTATTATCATCATTGCTGCAACTCGTGCCCGTGATAGAAAACAAGAGTGCTGTAGCCAGCAATATGGCTTTTCCAAATATATTCTTCATTGCTTTACTTTTAGGTTGCGTTTTACGTTTAAATGTGATTACGTTTAAAATTGTTTTCAGTTGCAAAAGTAGAGAAAAAAGAAGAAAACTGCAGATAGATTTAAGACAAAAATAAAGAAAAAACGGACAAAAGCAAATCTTTATCTAGCTTTTGTCCGTTTTTTCATTAAAGAGGCAGGAACCTTTATCGGATTCTCACCTGACAATTACCTTCTTCACGCTTACATGTCCATCACGGTTCACCTTCCTGACGATATTGATACCTTTATGAGGTGCAGAAAGACGGGAACCAGCCAAATCATAATACTCGATGCGAGAGGAGCCGGTTTCTGCTAACATGTCGGTATGGGAAATACCGGTTGTAGCACCTGCCATTTCCTTTCCTTCTGCATCGTAGGTCTTAGCTGTGCTGTAATTCTTGATGGCATGATCGAATTCAGACACATCCACCATAGGAATTGCAGAGGTATAAGCCTTCCAGATTTCTACCTTACCTGCGCCAGAATACTTCTCGCAGATGGCAGGAACATCTACCGTCTTGTCGAGATAATGCTGGGTGTAAGAGGATGTGGTTTGAGTAGGAACCCAATCTGTCTTGGTTACAGGAAGAGACTTGCTAATCTTAGCGCCATCAATATTGGTATAACCTTCCATCAAGTTGTTACAGCCCTTGTAGATACAATCATAGCCTTCAGCCTTAGAGATATTCAAGCTACCACCTCTATCTGAGCGGATAGGCGACTTCGTATCTTCGAAATAGCAACCTTCTTCGTATGCCACAGCTCCTGTACGGATATCCCAACCATCCTCGCAACCACGCATATAGTTATTATAATAATGTACATGACCACCACGCTGGAGAGGAAGACGGGAGCCTTCTATCTGATCAAAGAAATTATGATGGAAAGAGATGGTGCGGCAGTTCTCATAAACATCTGAATCACCCTTACCCCACAAGCAGCTCTTGTCATGGTCGTGGAAATAGTTATAGCTGAATGTCATCCACTGCACATTGTTCTTGCAGTCGAGCAAACCATCATAGCGGTCTTTATTGGCTGCACCACCATTGAAGAATTCACAATGGTCTATCCAGATATGTCCACCCCAGTCGGTCTTGGCACTTACCTTATCTGCCTGGATTCCGATGCAGTCAGGGTCACCCACTTCTACCTGTGCTCCATTACGCCAAGCCACAATCTTATTCTCACCTGTTCTGAGCACAGGAACGCCCTTCATGGTGAAACGGCAGTTACGGATAATAATGTTATCAACCGACTGCATCACGAAAGTGATATGAGAAAAGAGAGGAGCCTCACCTGTTGTTGGGTTCACCACGCCAATCAAAGTCTTGTTAGGAGCAACCATAATGCGCTCGCCATAGACAGACTCCACGCCAGACTTACCACTCTGGTCGTCAAGCAAACGACCGGTACTCAGATCATCCACATAGCACTTGATGCCTGTAGTAATATCATGATCTACGATAACGATATATGGGTCAGTTGCCTGGAGATAAGCCTGCAGCTGAGAGAAGTTGTCAGCCTTCACCACCTTACCACCGGCACCACCGGTAGTTCCTCCGGTACGATACCAGTTGGTACCAGGAGTACCTTCATAGGCAGCGAAGCCATCCAAAGAGAAATCACGACCATCCTGGGTCTGTGCATTTGCCATCATAGAGAAGCCACAGAGCAAAGCCGAAGCAATGAATGTCTTGCGGCAAACAGCCTTGAGCTGTGCAGAAACAGTAAAGTTAATTTGTTTCATTGTAGGATTATTTTTGTTTTGAGAAAAAAGGGCTGTCCTCATCAAAAGAGACAGCCCTTTATATTATTTATCTTTCCCCCTCATGAGGGAAAATATGTTTATTATTCTGTTACAGGTACAAGTTTGATACCAAATAAGTTACATGTATCCTGCTTCTTTATAGTATGAGTACCAGCCTCCAATATTACAGTCATTGTCTTAGCAGTCGTATCGATAACTGCATTTACATCAGCTGCCTTTTTATCATCAATTTTGGCATTGGCCTTAGTATCAGCAGAGCCGAAATAAAGAATCATTGAAACTTTCTTATCAACCGTTACAGAGATATTAGTAGCTGATTCCATCTTTACACAAGTAGTGTATGAAGTGCCATCAATAGTAGCTTTACCCTTGTTTGTAGCATAGTTACCAGCAACTGTTACGATGCCACTTGAAGGCTTAGAACCTTCAAATGTAACAATAACTGTACCCTCAATAGGAGTAACAGTGCTACCACCTTCGCCAGAACCAGAGCCAGAACCTTCACCAGAGCCAGAACCTTCACCAGAGCCAGAGCCACCAGTCTCACCACTTGATGCATTCTCATCACCAAAGATACCCACGAGGTTTGTCTTGTAAGAAGAAAGGATAGCGTCAAGACCTGTGCAACGACCATAGTCAGCATCATCAGTAGCATTATTGAATGTATAGTGAATATCACCTTGATTCAAACGACCTGCACCATAGAAGCCTGTTACCTTTGCAGGAATATCAACAGCAGCATCTGGAGTATATGCATACTTCTTTGAAGCGTCAGTATCAAAGTTGTTGTATGAAGTGCCACCAGCCTTAGCAACAACAGTTGCAGGAACTGTCTCTGAAGGTGACTCTACCTCATAAGCGTCGAAATCAGTATTTGATTGTTTCCAAGTGATATAGCTGAAGTGGCTTCCCTTCTCTGCGAAGATATTGCCATAAGCCTTCACTACGCCACCATTTTCGCCTGAGAATGTACCATCGCCCTTAGCATCAGTACCCTGCTTAGAAATCATCATAGGATACTTGGTGTTACGGAAGTAGTTAGACTCTACAAACACACTTGCTCCCATTGTTACACCTACACCATACTTAGCAACACCATCATAGTAGTTGTTCCATACGTGAACTGAAGATGTACGTACACGTGGGTGACGAGAATCTGAATGGTCGAACCAGTTGTGGTGATAGCAAATCAAGTTGTCAACGGTCTCGCTCTTCATACCACAGAGGTTTGACTTACCTGTATCGTGATAGTGGTTGTAAGAGAATGTGCAGAAAGAAGCACCATCCTTAGAATCCAAAGAGCCATCACCCTTACCGTGGTCACCGCTACCCTTCTCACCATAGAAATAGTCGTTGTTGTGAACCCAGATGTGCTGAGTTCCCTTAATCTCCATGTTGTCGTAGCTTGAGCCCTGGTTGAAGAAGGCCATATTACGAACCTCAACATTTGTACCATTGATGATTCCCAAGCCGAAGCCATTGAAACAAGCATCATCACCGATACCCTCGATGGTAACATTCATGACTGTGGTTGCATTGTTGCCTTTCAACAAGAGACCCTTCTGGTCTGTCTTAAGCTGATCGCCTGCATCTGCAGTCTTAATCTCGCCAATAACGCGAACTGCAAGAGGAGTATTATCCTTACCCTTCTGCTTTGCAAGAAGAATATCGCCAATACCTGTATATTCAATAGGGTTTTTACCATCGCTCAAAGAAGCCTTGATTGTCTTGAAAGTATTCTTTGTAACATAGAGAACCTTAGCACCTGCCTTCAAAGTACCATCATTGTTGTAAGCACCTACACCATCGCTGATACCCTTATGAGCAAAACCCTGACGGTCGTAGTTGACAACCTTCAAGTTGTCGGCAACACCGTAAGCTGATGTTTCTGCACCATTAGCATCGACAGCAACAACCTTCAGAGAATAGTTGCCAGCCTTCAAACCAACAACATCCACACGACCATAAGAACCGTAGTGGCGAACGAGCTGCTGGTCTACTTTGGTATAGTCAGCATACTGACCACCCTTTACATATACATTGTAGCTCTTGGCATCAGAAAGCAGAGTCCACTTAGCGTAAGCACTCTCCTGCCAGCCTTTGCTCTCAGTGATAGTGATACCTTTCTCGGTTACCTCACCACTCTCACCGCGCTCTGCAGCCTTGGCAAAGCTCAACTCCTTTACAGTAGCATCATACTCATCATTTGCTGCACCAGACTTAGGAGCAATAATGGTCTTATCTCCCTCGAAAGTTACCTTGTTCAAATCTTCTGTATTATAATAGTTTACAGAACCACTGTTTGTAGTTACAAACATCTGATTCTTATAAGTATCACGGCTGACAGCATTGTTTACCTTATTAGATGCATCTGGATTTACCGGTTCAGGAATTACTGCATTAGGATCCTTTACAGAAATGCTGTAAATCAACATACCACCATCAGTAGTAGTCAAAGTTACATTACCAGTCTCTGTAACAGTACCTGTACAAGTAGTCTGACTCGTAGATTTTGTACCGAAACCGGTAGTTCCACCAACATTGGTACTTACATAAAGTCCACGATCTGTTTTGCTACTTGCCGTCTTGCAAACAACAGTCACAACCCAGTCTTTCTGAACATTAGGAATTGTAAGAACAAGGTTTTTACCATTTAATTCCAAATATTCACCAGTATAGTTCAAGCGGATTTTACCACTCTGACTAGCAGGAGTCTTACCATCACTTGATGCAACAGCAGCACCACACTTAAAGAGCAAACCTTTGGCAAAGTTCATTTCTGTACCATTAGCTGTTAAAGCTGCATTATCCAAAGCAGAAAGGAAATTGTAACGACCCTTTGTTGCATCATTATACCAATTGGTAGCATCTGCATCAATCAAAGCTACATCTGCATCACCGATAAACGGATCACGACCAGCAAAATCCCATGTCTGTGCCAAAGCAGCACTCAAACTCATCAAGAGGAGTGCCAAAGTAAATACGATTTTCTTCATTTTGCGTTCCTCCTGTTTTACTTGATGATTACTTTCTTACCATTAATAATATACACACCCTTAGACAAGCCCTGGAGGGAAGAACCTACATACTGGCCCTGAAGGTTATAAACCTTACCTTGCAATGCCTGCTTAATGCCTTCTACCTGACTGATGCCGGTAGTTTGATAAGTGAAAGAAAGGGTTACGAGCGACATATCTGCCTGATCAGATGTATTATCTGAATACTGAAGAACGACATTGTCGCCATCGAAGGTAATCTCTGTGACAGTCTTGTCTATGACTTGACCATCAATCTTAACCGTCTGTTTGCTGCCGGCAAATACTGCCGTAGACAACATTCCAGCCAACAATAATAAATAAGCTTTTTTCATTTTAATGAATGTTTGTTAGATTTATTTTTTGGTTTGTTTTTGAATTTTACAATGCAAAAGTAGTGAAAAAATATCTATTATAAACCATCCTGGCACATTTTTCTTACGCAAACGTTTACACGAGTGTAAAATATACTCTTTCTGAACTTTCGCAAGTTTTGCCCACACGCCTTGTTTTGCCCACACGCCCTGAAAGGGCAGAAGCTCCTAGCCCAGGGCATCGCCCTGGGTAATTACGGACGCAAACCTGTCGCCCTGTAGGGGCAAAAGCTTTAAAACTCCAGACAAAACATAAAGCTTTTGCCCTTACAGGGCGCCTTGCTGATTGCCATCATACCCAGGGCGATGCCCTGGGCTAGGAGCTTCTGCCCTTTCAGGGCGTATGGGACAAAACTTGCGAAACTTGAGTAAATTAACTGAAAAAGCATTATAACCTTAATAGTATTGTGCGCTTGCGTATGCGCCTAAGTTCGTGCACTAGCGAGCGCATATATATAATAATGTAAACAGCTAAAATCTATTGTGTAAAGTCTTTACAAATGTTAAAAACCAACTAAAAAAGCAACTTTTTTGCGAAAAGATTTGGCGGAATGAAAAATAGTTAGTACTTTTGCACTCGCTTTTGAGAAATACACTTTCTCT
>ENA-OPSA01000046-OPSA01000046.1-human-gut-metagenome-genome-assembly--contig:-NODE-46-length-31763-cov-15.555853_pt1 | contig 31763 bp, 27 predicted proteins | sample MGYA00241804_ERZ501899 | MGnify/ENA primary metagenome ERZ501899 (study PRJEB25962, sample SAMEA2042110) | human gut metagenome | biome: human gut; feature: human-associated habitat; material: faeces...
CGACAATCAATTATTTTAATTGGTGGCGGGGCATCCTCAGGGGTGCCCCGTTTTTCGTTCTGATATCCCTTCCTTCTCCCGCTCATTTTGTTATTTTTTCACCATTTCTTGCAGTTTCTCAATATTTTGTTGTATCTTTGCAATGTATTAAAAAATAAGCGATTATGGGACGAGCTAAAAGAATACCTTACGGAGTGTCTGACTTCATCGACATCATTGAGAGAAATCAATATTATGTCGATAAGACCATGTATATACCTAAGTTAGAGGATGAGCCTGATGCCTTGTTCTTTATTCGCCCTCGCCGTTTTGGCAAGAGCTTGTTTATCAGTATGCTGAGGGCTTATTATGACATCAAACGTAAAGATAAGTTTGATAAGTTGTTTGGCAACCTTTGGATAGGTTCGCATCCTACAGAAAATCAGGGAAAGTATCAAGTCTTGTTTCTTGATTTCTCCAAGATAGGAGGTTCGATAGACCAATTGGAAGAAAACTTCAATGCCTATTGCAATGAATGTATTGATAGCTTTATCGAAACTTATCAGGAGTATTATCCCGAACGAGTAGTGGAAAGTGTGTTGAAGGCAAAAACTGCTGCCAGAAAGTTGAATGCCATTGGGATTGCTGCAGAGAAAAAGAATCTTCCACTTTATCTTATAGTAGATGAGTATGACAACTTTACCAATGTTGTGCTCAATGAGCAGGGGGAGGAAGTGTATACGGCTCTTACCCATGCCAGTGGTTTTTATCGGGAGATATTCAAGGTCTTTAAGGGAATGTTCTCCAAAATCTTTATGACAGGCGTAAGTCCTGTTACACTGGATGATTTGACCAGTGGATTCAACATCGGATGGCATATCTCTACCAAGCCTGCCTTTAATCAAATGCTTGGTTTCTCTACCGAAGATGTAAGAGAACTCTTCACTTATTATAAGGAGAACGGCGAGATTCGTCCTGATAGTGATGTGGAGGCTATCATTAACGAAATGAAACCATGGTATGACAACTATTGTTTCTCTAAAAGTGCGTTGAAAACTCAGAGTAAGGTTTTCAACAGTGATATGGTGTTCTATTATTTGCGCAATTATCGTGAGACTGGTGAAGGACCAGAGCAGATGGTGGACCCTAATACCAAGACAGACTATGGCAAGATGAAGAAATTGCTGCAGCTTGATAAGCTGGATGGCGACCGTAAGGGTGTTCTGCGTACCATCATCGAGAATGGAGAAATAATAGGTAATATTGAGGAAAGTTTTCCTGCCAAATTGTTGGTAAGACCACAGATATTTATCAGTCTTCTGTTCTATTATGGAATGTTGACAATAAAGGGAACACGTGGAGAACAGCTGGTGCTTGGCATTCCAAATAACAATGTGCGCAAGCAATACTATACCTATCTGCTGGAGCAATATGACGAAGTCTGTGCGGTAGACGAAATGAGTCTTAAATCTTTGTTTACCGATATGGCTTTTGATGGTCAATGGAAACCTGCGCTGGAGTTTATGGCACAGGCTTATGCCAAGGTTTCTTCCGTTAGAGATAGCATAGAGGGTGAACGTAATCTGCAAGGTTTCTTTATGGCATATTTGAATCTGAACAGTTACTATTATACGATGCCCGAATTGGAATTGAATCATGGATATTGTGACTTTTTCCTGTTGCCAGACTTGACTCATTACGATACCAAGCACAGCTATATTATCGAACTGAAGATGCTGTCAAAGAAAGATTTTGGAGCTATGGCTGATAACGGCAGACAAACCAAGGCGGAAGAGCAATGGGAGCAAGCTGTGGAACAAATAAACCGATATGCCGATGCTCCAAGAGTGGAAGCCTTGCGTCAAGGTACCAAACTCCATAAGATAATTATGCAGTTTGAGGGGTATCAGTTGAGGAAGATAGATGAAATTGATTAAAGAAGATAAGCATTTTGTCTCTTAAACTCTGGGTTTTGGTTAATTTTACATCTTTTTTTCCTCATTCTCATTATTTTGTTGTACCTTTGCAGCTAAAATAATAATAAATTGCAAGAAAATGGGAAAGATTATATTGACGGGCGACCGTCCTACAGGTAAACTTCACCTGGGTCATTACATCGGCTCTCTGCAGCGCCGAGTACAACTTCAGAACGCTGGCGACTTCGACAGAATGTTCGTTTTCATGGCAGATGTTCAGGCTTTGACTGATAATGCCGACAATCCTGAGAAGATTCGACAGAACATCACAGAGGTGGCTCTTGACTATCTCTCTGCGGGCCTCGACCCACAGAAGTGTACACTCTATATCCAGAGTATGATTCCAGAGTTGGCAGAGTTGACTACCTATCTGATGAACCTCATCAGCGTATCTCGTGTTCAGCGTAACCCAACCGTGAAGACAGAGATCAAGATGCGTAACTTCGAGGCAAACATTCCGCTCGGTTTCTTCTGCTATCCTGTGAGTCAGGCTGCCGACATCACCGCTTTCAAGGCTACAACCGTGCCTGCCGGTGAGGACCAGGAGCCTATGCTGGAGGTAACCCGCGAGTTGGTTCGCCGCTTCAACCAGACTTATGCACCTGTTTTGGTAGAGCCGGAGATTCTGCTTCCAGAGATTGCCTGCTGCCGTCGTCTTCCTGGAACTGACGGTAAGGAGAAGATGAGTAAGAGTCTCGGCAACTGCATCTACATGAGCGACGATGAGAAGACCGTTTGGAAGAAGGTGAAGAAGATGTCTAACGGTGAGCCACGTATGAGCATGGAAGAGCCGGGACATCTGGAGGGCAATGCCGTGTTCACCTATCTCGAGGCATTCTCTACACCAGAGGACTTCGCTGAATTCTGGCCTGAGTTCAAGACTTTGGATGAGTTGAAGGAGCAGTATGTGAAGGGTGGTATCGGTGACGGCACCTGCAAGAAGTTCCTCAACAGCGTCATCAACAAGATGCTTGACCCAATCCGTGCCCGCCGTCATGAGTTTGAGCAGGATATTCCTGAGGTATTCAATATCCTGAAGAAGGGTAGCGAGGATGCCCGCGAGTTTGCAGCCCAGACCATGGATGAGGTTCGCAAGGCTATGCGTATCGACTATTTCAGCGATGCTGCCTATATTGAGGAGCAGGCTGCGAAATATAAGATTTAATGTTGAATGTTGAGTGTTGAATGTTGAGTTAGGCATGTGCCCTATAATTCAACACTCAACATTCAACATTCAACACTTAAGAATGTTGAGTTAGGCATGCGCCCTATAATTCAACACTCAACATTCAACATTCAACACTTAATTATGAATAAACGAATATTACAATTAGCGGTGCCGTCGATAATATCCAATATCACGGTACCGCTTTTGGGTTTGGTTGATGTCGCTATCGTGGGGCATATCGGCGATGCGGCTTACATCGGAGCCATTGCCGTGGGGTCGATGCTATTCAATGTCATCTACTGGCTTTTCGGATTCCTGAGAATGGGAACCAGCGGAATGACTTCGCAGGCGTTGGGCAGGAGAGACTTGGCTGAGGTGCTGAGGCTCCTGGTGCGCTCTCTGAGTATCGGTGTGGGGATAGGTGTGCTGTTTTTCGTTCTCCAGAAATGGCTGATAGGCTGTGGACTCTGGGCGATGTCGCCGGAAGCGGATGTCGTGGAACTGGCACGAAGATACTGTTATGTCTGTATCTGGGGAGCCCCGGCAGTGCTCGGACTCTACGGATTTACGGGCTGGTTTATCGGTATGCAGAACACGCGCATTCCGATGATGGTATCGCTGACGCAGAATGTGGTGAACATCATAGCCTCTCTGCTGCTGGTCTTTGTCTGCGGTATGACGGTAGAAGGCGTGGCGCTCGGAACGGTCATTGCCCAATGGTGGGGATTCCTGATGGCATGTCTGTTCTATCGTATCTGTTATCGCCGGTTAAGCAAGTATGACTATCGCCGGCATCTCTTTGCTGCCGAACCGCTGAAGCAGTTTTTCTCGCTCAATAAGGATATCTTTCTCCGCACCCTCTGTCTGGTGGCGGTCAACCTCTTCTTTACGGCGGCTGGTTCCAGGGAAAGTACCATCGTGCTGGCTGTGAATACGCTGTTGATGACGCTCTTTACCATCTTCTCTTATTTTATGGATGGTTTTGCCTATGCGGCAGAGGCGTTGAGCGGCAAGTATTATGGAGCCCGAAACATGGGGGCATTCCGCGAGGTGGTCAGAAGAACGATGGGTTTTGGAGCTGTCGTGGCAGTAGGTTTCACCTTATTATATATAGTGGGTGGCGAGAATTTCCTCTCTTTGCTCACGAGCGATAAGCAGGTGATAGCTGCATCGGGCGAATATTTCTGGTGGGCTGTGCTGATTCCGCTGTCTGGCATGTCGGCATTCGTCTTCGATGGCATCTTTGTAGGCATCACCCAGTCTAAGTCGATGCTCTGTTCTACTGCCGTAGCCTCGGCTTCGTTCTTCGGCCTGTTCTTCGGCTTGCATCCTTTCCTGGGCAATCATGCCCTGTGGTTGGCCTTCATTCTCTACCTTCTGTTAAGGGGAATCGTACTGTTCGTCATTTACCGTAAAAAACTGCGGTAAATGACGAATTGTGTTTTTATAGGATATATTAGTAGAAATAATGCACATCTTTCATAAAAATTGCACACTGAATTCTAGTGTGCGCATTTTTGTGAAAAACTACATTAATATAGTTTAAATCTTAGGCTTATATTCTTTTTCTTAGCCGAAAATTAGTAATTTCGCAGAGCAAAACTTAAAAAGAAAAGAGTAAATGACAGCAGAAGAATATTATCAGCAAGGTAACGCCTGGCGCAAGCAGGGTGACTTTAAGCGTGCCCTCGACTGCTATATGGAGGCCATTGCCCTCGATCCGGAGAGCCCTGCCGTAGCAGCCAAGGAGATGCTGGATGATATCATGAGCTTTTATTGCAAAGACTACTACAATCCATAACAACCGACATGTGGACAGCAGGAGCTTTGTTTACTCCAATGGTAAAGATAATTAGTAAGAAATTAGAATATGAGTAAGATTAAAGGGGCTATTGTAGTCGACACCGGGCGTTGCAAGGGATGCTCGCTCTGTGTGGAGGCTTGTCCTCAGCATGTCATCGCATTGGCAGAGAAAAAAGTCAATGTGCATGGTTACCGTTATGTAGAGGCAGCTGTACCTGATGCGTGTGTTGGTTGCACTTCGTGCGCCATCGTGTGTCCGGACGGCTGTATCACTGTTTATCGTAAGAAGGAGGACTAAATAATGGCAAATCAGGAAGTTACATTAATGAAAGGCAATGAGGCGATAGCCCATGCCTGTATCAGATGTGGTGCGGATGGTTTCTTCGGCTATCCTATCACACCTCAAAGTGAGATTATAGAGACGCTGGCTTTGCTCAAGCCATGGGAAACATCAGGTATGGTGGTTCTGCAGGCTGAGAGTGAGGTGGCGGCTATCAACATGGTTTATGGTGGCGCCGGTGCCGGTAAGCGTGTCATTACCACTTCTTCAAGTCCGGGTGTGGCTTTGATGCAAGAGGGTATCTCTTACATGGCAGGTGCTGAGATTCCGGGCGTTATCGTCAATGTGCAGCGTGGCGGTCCGGGTCTGGGTACCATCCAGCCATCCCAGAGTGATTATTTCCAGGCTACCCGCGGTGGTGGTAATGGCGACTATAATGTGATTGTGCTGGCTCCTGCTTCTGTTCAGGAGATGGCTGATTTCGTTGATCTCGCCTTTACGCTTGCCTTTAAGTATCGCAATCCTGCGATGATTCTGAGCGATGGTGTCATTGGTCAGATGATGGAGAAGGTGGTTCTGCCTCCTGTCAAGCCTCGACGTACCGAGGAAGAGATTGCGAAGGAATGTCCTTGGGCTACCATCGGCCGTCCGAAGAGTCGTCCAGTCAACATCATGACCTCTCTGGAACTCAAGCCTGAGGTGATGGAGGAGCGCAATATTGCTCTTCAGGAGAAATACAGAAAAATCCGTGAAACCGAGGTTCGTTATGAAACCGAGCAGATGGATGATGCCGACTATGTTATCGTAGCCTTCGGTAGTGCGGCACGTATTGCCGAGAAGAGCATCGAGAGTGCGCGTGAGCAGGGCATCAAGGTAGGATTGTTCCGTCCTATCACCCTCTGGCCTTTCCCTGAAAAGGAGATTCATGAACTCGCCAAGACCAAGAAGGGCATTCTGGTTGTAGAAATCAATGCCGGTCAGATGGTTCAGGATGTGCGACTGGCTGTGAATGGTCAGACTCCTGTGGAGCACTTTGGTCGTCTGGGCGGTATCGTACCGGAGCCGGAGGAAATCGTTGAAGCATTAAAGAAGTTAATAAAATGAATGATATAATTTCACCAGAGAATCTGGTATATAAGAAGCCTACGCTGATGAACGATACCCCGATGCACTATTGCCCGGGGTGTTCGCATGGCGTAGTTCATAAGCTCGTTGCCGAGGTTATCGAGGAGATGGGCATGGAGGATAAGACGGTAGGCGTATGTCCGGTGGGCTGCGCTGTCTTTGCTTATCGCTATTTGGATATTGACTGGCAGGAGGCTGCTCATGGTCGTGCACCTGCTGTAGCTACTGGTATCAAGCGCTTGTGGCCTGATCGTCTTGTCTTCACTTATCAGGGCGATGGCGATTTGGCGTGCATCGGTACCTGCGAAACCATCCACGCCCTGAACCGTGGTGAGCATATCGCCATCATCTTCATCAATAATGCCATCTATGGTATGACCGGCGGACAGATGGCGCCAACCACCCTGTTGGGTCAGAAGACAGCTACCTGTCCTTATGGTAGAGAGGCTGATCTTCATGGTTATCCACTCAATATTACCGAGTTGGCAAGCCATCTGCAGGGTACTTGTTATGTAACCCGCCAGAGTGTGGAGACCGTGGCAAGCATCAAGAAGGCAAAGAAGGCTATCCGCAAGGCGTTCGAGGCAAGCATGCAGGGCAAGGGCTCCAGCCTGGTAGAGATTGTTTCTACCTGCAACAGCGGTTGGAAACTCTCACCTGTTGAGGCCAACAAGTGGATGGAAGAGAACATGTTTAAGCAGTATCCTAAGGGTGACCTGAAGGATACAACGAACATGTAATGTTGAATGTTGAATGTTGAATGTTGAATTTGGCATTTACAAAAGATTAGAACAATGAAGACAGAAATCATTATATCCGGTTTTGGCGGTCAGGGCGTTCTCTCTATGGGAAAGATTCTGGCTTATTCAGGACTGATGGAGGATAAGGAGGTAACCTGGATGCCTGCTTACGGACCAGAGCAGCGTGGCGGTACAGCCAATGTAACGGTCATTGTGAGCGACAGTCGCATCTCTTCGCCTATCTTGAGCCATTATGATGTAGCCATCGTGCTCAACCAGCCGTCGCTCGACAAGTTTGAGCCGAAGATTAAACCAGGCGGCATCCTGATTTATGATGGCTATGGTGTGATGAATCCTCCACAGCGCAAGGACATCACCATTTATCGCATTGATGCGATGGACAAGGCTGCCGAGATGAAAAACTCCAAGGTGTTCAATATGATTGTTTTGGGCGGTCTGCTGAAGGTTTGTCCTGTTGTGAGCACCGATGGTTTGAACAAGGCGCTTTACAAGTCATTGCCAGAGCGCCATCATGGTTTGATTCCACTGAACATGCAGGCAGTGGAAGAGGGAATGAAGATTATCGAAAAGGTAGATTAAATTCAATCATCATTATAGATAAGGGAGCGGGCTGCGTTGCGATGCAGTTCGCTCCCTTGTTTTATTAGGCTGGGTTGAAAAGGAAAAAATGATGCATCTTGCTGATTATATATTTAATTTGCATCATGTAGTTTGCTACATTCAAAATCTGTTGTTGAATGTTTTTCGTATCTTAAACTAAAGAAAGTTGTTCTTTTCCTTGGCATTTCCAATTCTTTTCCTTAATTTTGTGGCGTTAATTTAAAAGAAAGGAATAATATGGAAACGATTAATATTCAGTTTCAAGTACCTTCTACAGGTCAATATACGCTTGACGAATTTGTCGCTAAGCTCAAAGACTATGCTGAAAAATTAGCCAGTTCTATCTCCAAATCAGGAAACAGTTATCAGGAAACTTATATGAGCCAGGCAGAGCAGGAAGCCTATGTGGCAGAAAGTCTCAACCGTGCTCTTGATGAACTGGAAGCCCATAAGAAGAATGGGACTAAGCCGATGGATGCTCGTGAATTGTTGAGAAGACTTCGGGAAGAGGAGGCGTAGTATGAAGGTTAAAATTTATACGGAAAAAGAATTTGAGCGACAACTTAGAAAGCTTTCCAAGCACTTATAATCTTTATCAGGAAGGAGATTCCGTTATCATTGATTTGTTGACAATCTATGATAAAGGAGAAATCTCTAATATCTCTGATGAGTTTATCAGTTTTTTGCTTGATAAACGCAAAAATGGATAATACGCAGAATTTGTAGATTGTGTAATTTCGGAACTTCATAGTATTTCATAACGTATAGTTATGAATATTGTTTTGGATACCAATTGCCTTGTTATTGCAATTTCAAGGCAAAGCGAATACCATCAAGTATGGTAAGATTTTCTTGCTGGTAAATTGATTATCAAGGATCATACGATGGCTGCCCTTGGTTTGGGTGGTAAACCGTATAAGAAAATAAAGGTGACGCATCTTTGGGGAACTGCTACAATTATATGCCTAGTTGCCCCTGATTTACAACAAACTTTAACGCTGTTGCCGCTGATTTGCGACAAAAAAGTAGTATCTTTGCCCCTGATTTGAAACAAATGCGTATGTTTAGACGAAATATCATCAGTAAACTGGAGGCTTGGAAGCAAGACAAAAAGCATAAGCCCCTTATCCTGAGAGGAGCTCGACAGGTTGGTAAGACAACTGTGGTCAATGAGTTTGGCTCTCAGTTTGATAATTATCTATATTTCAATCTGGAAAGAAATGAGAATGCCAAGTTGTTCGAGATGGAGATTCCTTTAGACGACCTGGTGAATATGCTGTATGCCAGTGTCGGTAAGGTTAAGAAAGAAGGAACTACCCTTGTTTTCATCGACGAGATTCAGAATTCTCCTAAAACCATAGCACTTCTTAGGTATTTCTATGAACAGAGACCTGATTTGTATGTTATTGCAGCTGGCAGTCTGTTGGAGAATCTGGTGGATGTTAAAGTCAGTTTCCCTGTGGGAAGAGTACAGTATCTGGCTTTGCGACCTTGTTCGTTTTCTGAGTTCCTGGGGGCTATCGGCAAGTATAATCTGCTTGCCGTACTCTCGCAGAAGGCAGAATATACGGTTGCCTTCCATGAACAGTTGATGCATCTTTTCAATCAATATACTATTGTGGGAGGGATGCCTGAAGCAGTGCAGCAGTATGCTGAAACCCAAGATGTCATTGGTATCGAAGATGTTTATGAAACTCTGGTGCAAGCCTATAAGGATGATTCTGAAAAATACGTCAGAGGCAATAAGCTGACGGATGTGGTGAGATTTATCCTCTCTTATGGTTGGGCTTTTTCGGGTGAGACCATTACGTTAGGTAACTTTGCCAATTCTGGCTATAAGTCAAGAGAGGTGGGCGAGGCATTTAGATTGCTGGAGAAGGCAATGCTTCTGGAGCTGGTTTACCCAGTGTCTTCTACCCAGTTGCCGATTATTCCTGAGACCAAACGAATGCCAAAACTCATCTGGTTTGATACGGGATTGGTGAACTATCAGGCGGGAATCAGAAAGGAAATCATTGGCTCTACCGATATGGTGGACAGTTGGCGTGGGCATATTGCAGAACAAATAACGGCTCAGGAGTTATTGGCTTTGGAAGATAGGGTGGGACAGCATCGCTCGTTTTGGGCAAAGCCGAATAACGGTGCAGAGGTTGATTTCATTTTTACTCATAACTCCAAGCTTTATCCGATAGAGGTAAAGAGTGGAACCAATGCCCATCTCCGTTCTCTCCAAGTATTTATGGATAGTTCGGAAGTTAATATAGCCATCCGTATCTGGTCAAAGCCTTATTCTATAGATAAGGTCAAGACCATTCATGGCAAGGAGTTTACGTTGATTAATCTTCCGTTTTATCTGATAGGTAATTTGCGGAACGTATTGGATGCTGTAGTAGAAGAATGAGTGATAGATACAAAAACAAAAGAATTCAGCAAATTAGCATCTTGGCTATTTGCTGAATTCTCAATTCATATTCTATTTTTCCTTTTATTCTTTACTTGAAGCTGAGCTTGCCTTCGGCAATCTTCTTGGCTTCTTCTGGCTTGTTGGTGGTTATGAAGTCAACGCCGGAATCTACGCATTTCTGAATCTCCTTCATCTGGTCGATGGTCCATACATTCACCTTCATGCCCAGGTCGTGACTCTCTTTAATCCAGTTCGGATTTTTGAGGAGGGCACCACCATAGTAGTCGATGCCGGCAAAGCCTTTCTGTTTGATGACTTTGGGAGCCACGTCGCTGCCCAGATAGTAAACCCGGGCTTGTGGGTTCAGCTTTACGAGTTCCTCGCAGGCATGCATGCTGAAGGAGATGTAATCCACCTGCTTCTCCATGCCGGTTGCCTTTACCAAATCAAGGCAAGCCTTTACGCATCTGTCTTCACGCTCAGGAGTCTGATGGGCCTTGATTTCCAGAATCAGCTGCATGGGAGCAAGCTTCTTGCCTGCCTCCAGATAACTCTTCAGCGTGGCGATAGGCTCACCGTTGGCAAGTTTCAGATTCTTGATGTCGGCATACTTGGCGTTCTCGATGATTATGCCATGGATGTCGTCGTCATGGTTTACCACCACGGTGCCGTCTGTGGTGATGTGTACGTCAAACTCGCTTCCCCAAACATCAGCCTTCTTGGCATTCTGCATGGCAGCGATGGAGTTCTGGGCTGCACCCTGACTGTTCCAATGGCCACGATGGGCTATCACCTTTACTTGAGCCATGGCGGAAGATGCCAAAAGCATCATTCCGCACAATATCATACTAGTCTTCTTCATATTCTTCTTTAAAAAACTTCTAATAACGTCTGAAAACGTCTGAGATAACTTCTAAAAATCTGTTTAAAATCTGTATCTTATACCCAACTGGCACTGGTAAGGATTACCATTGCCACCAGCTACGCCGGCGTTGGTATTTACGGCATACTTATACTGCTTCTTCTCCTGGTCGAAACCTGTGATGTAATAGAGAGGAACGTTAGAGAGGTTCTTGCCTACACCCCAGTCTTTGTTGAGAAGGTTGGCCACATTGAATACATCCAGTGAAACTTCCAGGGCATGGGTCTTGTAAAGCTTGAATGCCTTCTCCAAGTGAAGGTCGAAGGTGCCGTAGAAGCCATTTACGCCGCCATTGCGCTCAGCCATCTTGCCATAGTTGCTCTGCAAATACTCCTTGAACTTCTTCTCCACCTTAGGGTTAGCCATCAGGGGTTCGAAGCCCTTGCGGATGCCTGCATCGGTGTTAGGGTCGTTAGGGTCGAAGATATAGGCGAGGTCGTTGGTTGCCACGAAGTCACCATTCACGTTGCCACCTACGATGGTAGAGTAGCGGGTGCCGCCGATGCCAGAGAAGCGGATACCTGCCTGGATGCCCCAGAAGGTTGGTGCTGTTCCGTAAACCACCAGCTTGTGGCGGAACTGACCGTTACCATAGCTCAGCTGACTCATGTCGCGTGGGTCATCCTTCACCATCTTTACCAGTGTTGAGGTGTTTGCCACGTCGCCATTATAGGTGTTGTTGTCCTTTACGCTGTTCCATGTATAGCTGAATGAGAGGAATCCATCCTTGAAGTATCTCCAGCTACCGTCGATGACGAAGGCAAACTGGTTTACCTTTCCGATGGTGTTAAGCTCCAGTACACGACCTATCTCCTTGGTCTTTCTGCCTTCCAGCCAGTTGGTGTTGCCCTTGGCATCGATGGTGTTGGCAGGCACATAGACGCCACGTCCACCTTCGTTTTCCAATCTGAAGTAAGGCTCATCCACCATGTTCTTGTCGATATAGAGATAGTTGTGGCGAGCCAGAGTCATGTATCCTGCTACGCCCATCTTGAATCGGTCGCTGAAGTAGTGGGTATACGATAGGTTTGCCTTGTAGATGGTTGGCACCTTGGAGCCCTCCTTGTTGCAGTTGATGGTGACGAGCTTCTCTACATTTGGATTCTTCAGCAGATCAGCACCCGGAGTTGTGGCTGGGTTCTGACGATAGCTTGGGAAGTTAGGAGTAGGGATGAGGCTCGCATCCTGGGTATCGATGGTTACGATGCGGCTTCCGTCGAACACCTGACTGTTTACCGTGGCGTAGTTGTTGATGTCTGATGCAAAGATACCGCCACCAAGCTTCAGAATATCGGTATGCTTGTTGTTGATATCCCACTGCAACTGTAATCTTGGCTGTACCAGGAAGAGACCGATGCCCTTGTCGGTTCTTACACCGAGAAGACGGTCGGCTGGCTCGTAGTAGTTGCCGTGGTCAAGATAGGAAGCGTTGTCGATGCGTACGCCGGCTGTGAGGTCGAAGCCCTCGAAGAGCTGGGTGTGCAACTGACCGTAGATACCTGCGTTTACGATGCGCTGGGTTACCTTCTGGTTCTTTTCGCCTTCTACCATATATACGTCGCGGGCATATCGGTAAGGGGTCATGTTGTTGAAACTGTCGAGTCCCTTGAAGTAGAAACGTCCGTTGGTTTCGCTGCCATAGAGTGAGGAGAGGTGAGAATACATCACGTCCAAGCCCAGGGTATAGTTGATCTTGCCTGCATTGATGAGCAGGTTATCTACAAACTGATATACGTTGTCGTGGAAATTCTCTGGGGTGAATCGCTGTCCGCCTATCTGGATGTTGGTCATCAAGGTCTTTCCATCTACTTCCGATGCTACGTTCTGCACGATGGCACGTGGGATGGTGCCGTTAGGCAGGAGACTGTTTGCCTTGGTCTCTTCCATCGAATACATCCATTGCACTTTCGCCTCGTTGGTAATCTTTGGTCCGAATACGCTGCGGAGAGATGCCATCAAGCTGTTGTCTGCGGTGTTGCAGTCGGAGTAAGACTCCAGGAAGTTGATGGTGGTATTGTCACCTTGGCTATATGGCTGCTTGTTGATGTTCAGGTTGTTGCGAACACTGAGCAGATTGGTTGGGTTGATCTGCCAGTCGATGCGTGCGAACACGGAGTTGGTGTTTGATTTCTTGTCAAACGAACCGTACTCCGGCTGGTTAGGCAGCCCGTATTTATCTTTTGCTATCTGGGTGAAGGCATCAAGTGTAGCTTGCGACAGATTGTATCTGCTTTCATCCGATGCTCCATGAATGTCGGCGATGCGCAATGGCTTGGTGTCCTGCTGATGATCCCATGCCACGAAGAAATGCAGGCGGTCTTTGATGATAGGTCCACCCAGCGAGAAACCATACTGATAGGTGGAGAAATCAGAGGTACGCTTGTTGCCGAGGATGTCGTACTGGCTGGCGAGCCAGTCGGTGCGGAGATAGGAGAATGCCGAACCCTTGAGGGTGTTGGTACCCGATTGGGTTACGGCGTTAATGAGTCCGCCACCTGCACGGCCATAGGTTACATCATAGGCATTGGTTACCACCTTAAACTCTCTCACGGCCTCCATGGTCATGGCGTAAGGACTGCCTTTTCTGGTATTGGCAGCACCGCCGGAGATAGGGTTCTTGGATGACATGCCATCGATGTTGAAACCGGTGGAAGAGGCAAGCTGACCGCTGAGGTTCATGCCGTTGCTCAGCGGAGAGAGGTCGATGAGCGAAGTGAAGTTACGTCCGTTTACAGGCAGTTTCTTGATGTCCTGCGCTGTAACGCTGGTTGATGCTCCCTCGTTATCCACGTTCTTCTTCAGAGAGTTTGCCACCACTTCAATCTCTTTCAATTCCTGGCTCTGGTCGCTCATGGTGAAGTCAACACGCAGCATATCGCCCTGGTTGAGCGAATAGCCTGTGCGCTTCTGGTCACCATAACCGATGTATTTGGCGGTGATGGTGTAAGGCGAACCGAGTGGAATTTCTCGGATGGTATAGTTTCCGTTGGCATCAGTGGCAGCGGAAACGGTGAAACCTGTAGACTCGTTCTTTACGGTTACCAAGGCACCGATTACAGGTTCTTTGGTGTTATCCACAATCTTTCCAGTAACGGTGGCACGGGTGTTCTGTGCAAAGAGGCACGTGGTGCTACCAGCCGCCAACAGCGCTGCTGTGGCGACAAATCGAATTGAATTCATAAAATACAATCTTTGGTTTATAAAAGTTTATCGTGATTCTGCCGAATATCATAGAATTCTTCTATTCCTATTTCCTAAAAGAATTCTTCTGCTATTTCCTGAATACGTTTTTTACTTTCTCATAGCTGTGAGTGTACTCTCCACGTCGTTGAGCATTTTTGCAGTACTCTTGCGGCTAGCCTTGAGCATCTGCTGTTCCGACTGTGGGTTGATGGATGTGAAGTAATTGCTACCCTGTGCCAATTTCTTCTTGTTGCCATCATAGAGTGAATAGTTCACGTAGTGGAAGATGGTCTTGAAAGGCTCTTCCTGATACTTGAGATAGTGATTGTCGAGGAGGAGGAGATAATCGGCTCCTGCCTGGTCGAGCATGCCACGGAGTTGGGTGGCATTGACGAATGTAAGGTCAGATGACTGGTTCTCGCCTTCGCCTGTGGTCTTGATATCCTCCAGAATGTCGTGGTAGGTGCCCTGAATGGCATTACCGTCTACATAGGTGAAGTTTGCCTTTGATTTCTGGGCAAGTTGTGCGAGGTTGTCTTCTATCACCTTATTATATATGTAGCATACGCTGTCTGGGTTGATCTGCGTATCCTCTGCCAGCATATCAGTAACGAAATAGTTTGATTTCACGTTGTCTTGAGCGCCTATCACGAGTACGCGATGGGCTTTTACTGCGTTGCTGGTGGCATTGCTTTCCAATTCTGGTGTGCCAGCCATCATGTTGCTGCTAACGAGCATGGTCATCATCAGCAAACTACCTTTTGTAAATGTTTTCTTTCTCATTCTTCTTCTTCTTTTCTATGATAATCTTTTCTGGTTGCAAAGGTAGGGGTATTAGATTACAGGAGAAATGCAATGGTGATACAATGCTTTGAATAAATTGTTTCAAAAAAATGAAGGTGGAACATCGGGTTCGATGCTCCACCTTTTATATATATACCTTATTATATATACATCTAAAAAATCTTTATTCTGCCAATCGGATGCTCATAGGGCTTACGGTGATGAGGCGCTTCTTGTAGAGGTCGCCAATGGCACGCTTGTAAACCTTCTTGCTCACGTGGAAACGCTCGTAGATGTCGTCGGCCTCGCTCTTGTCGCCAAGGTTGCACTCGCCGTCGTTGTCCAGAAGATACTGGTATAGGGTTTCGGCGAAATCGGCAGTCTGCTGAATGCCGGTCTTCTGTAGGGTGACATCTATCTTTCCGTCAGGACGGACTCTTCCGATGTAGCCCTTCATCTTGTCACCGGTATGGATGTACTGGAAAATCTGGTCCTGATAGAGCAGACCCGGATACTGGTTGTCGATGATAACCTTGAAGCCGAGGTCGGTCTTCTGCCAGATGAGGAGATCCACCTCGTCACCATGCTTGTAGTGAGGATGGTCTTCGTTGAGATAACGCTCAATCTTGGCAGAGGCAACGATGCGATAGCTCTCCTCGTCGATGTGGATATGCACGATGTAGGAGTTGCCGAGCACCATACGTTTCTTCTGCTCGCGGAATGGGCAGAAGATGTCCTTCATCAGCCCCCAGCCCAGAAAGGCTCCGTATTCGTTGACCCATTTCACTTCGAGATAGGCGAAATCGCCCACCTTTGCCAAAGGGGTTTCGGTGGTTGCTATGAGGCGCTCTTCCTGGTCGAGATAGATGAAGACATCCAGCTCGTCGCCGATGCCTGCGTCTTCAGGTACGTAGCGGGATGGAAGGAGGATTTCTCCCTCATCACCACCATCGAGATACAGACCGAAATCAACTTTCTTTACGATGCGAAGGCGATTGTAATCGCCGAGTTTTATCTTTTTGCTCATATAATATTATCTTCAGTTTTTTCTTCTGTTGTTGGGGCTTCTGCAACTTCTGCAGTTTCTTCCTGGCTATCAGCAGCTCCTGCTTCCACCGTCTTCTCAATCATTCCATCCTTGAGATGGATGGTGCGGTCGGTGATGGCAGCAAGGCCCTCATCATGAGTTACGATGACGAAAGTCTGACCGAACTTGTCTCTGAGGTCGAAGAAGAGCTGGTGAAGCTCAGCCTTGTTCTTGGTGTCGAGACTTCCTGATGGCTCATCGGCAAGGATGACGGCAGGATTATTGACCAAAGCTCTCGCCACGGCTACACGCTGTTTCTCACCACCGGATAACTCGGCAGGCTTGTGACTGGCTCTATCGCTCAAGCCCATGAACGCCAGTAACTCCTCGGCACGCTCCTTGGCTTCTTTTCGGCTCTTGCCTGCAATGAAGGCAGGAATCATGATGTTCTCCAGGGCGGTGAACTCAGGGAGAAGTTGGTGGAACTGGAAGACGAAACCGAGATGCTGGTTGCGGAAATCGCTCAGTTTCTTGGTGCTGAGGCTGCTTACATCGATGCCATCAACCATGATGCTGCCACTATCAGGCTTGTCGAGGGTACCGATAATCTGGAGGAGTGTAGTCTTGCCGGCACCACTAGGACCGACGATACTTACCACCTCGCCCTTGTCAATATGCAGGTCGATGCCCTTAAGCACCTGCAGGGAGCCGAAGCTCTTGGTTATACCTTTTATATCTATCATTTTCTTACTCAAAATTATTTTGCAGGCAAAATTAAGCAAAATATTTGGAAATGCCTAATTTTAAGAGATAAAAAGAAAAAAAGAGCCTTATTTTATGTAATAAAACTCTTTTTGATAAAAACAAATTTGTTATTTTCTGAACTTCTTCTTAAACCATTGCAGGAATGATTCGTAAGCACTGATCTCTTCCTGATGCTGAGGCTCAGCGAAGGTAAGCTGGTCGCCGTAGGAATCACCATGCTGGTCGGGGAAGATAATCATCAGGTTGGTACCTGAGAAGTATTTCGTGATTTCTTCCGGCAGACGCTCCAGTGCTGTCTTGTAAGATACGGTTCCCTTACGGGCGGTTACTACCACGAACAGGTGGTCTGGAGATATCTGCGAAGCCAGCTGTGGCAACTCGTTCCAGTGAATCATCTGGGTATAATCGGCACGCACTTCCGGATGCCGGTTCTTGATATATTCATTGATGAGCGCCAGACTCTCTTCTCTGCCATGAAACTGGATGCGGCAGTCGAGGTTGCCGGCAAGTCGGGATAGTCGTTCCAGCCAGCGGTAGAAACCCGGCTCAAACTCTGCTCTCGAAGGTACGGCTACCTGTATTCTTCTCAATGTATTCAACGGCTGTCTGATGCGTGCCATGATGATCTGTCGGCTCAATCCGTTGAAGAGACTCTGGTGGAATTCTCCCCAGAACTTCGGCGAAACCTCAGGATGCATGTGCATTCCGATGATAATCTCAGAACATTGGAACTCGTTGAAGGCATGCTTGATGCCGTTGGCGATGTTGGCTGCAATACGAACCTGGGTCTGCGTCATCACATCGGTGGCTGCAGCCAGCTGACTGCAATGTTCCAGAATCCGTCTTCCCTGTTCCTGGTTGTATCGCATGTCCTTGTCTTCATATACCACATTCAGGCAGATGAGTCCTCTGTTCAGTTTCTGGTTTCTCACCAGAAATGCCAGACTCATCAGGTTGTCGGCATATTCAGGATATTTCACCGGAACCAGAATCTTTTCATCGCTCAACTTCTTGTCGTCTTCCGCATCAGGCAGTTCCTTGTCTCTCAGGATAATCTTCTGCGAAGACCGGTCGGTAAGGATGGATGAGATGATGCAGGTAATCAGAATCATCATAACCACACCATTGAGCATATCATCGTTGACGAGGTAAGTGCCCGGTGCTACGAGCAGATGCATACCCACCATCACCATGGCGATACTTCCGGCAGCATGAGCCGAAGTGAGTCCAAACATCATGTGACCCGAAGAAAGTGGCAACCTGAAACCCAGACAGGCGATATAGGCTGCGATGGCTTTGCCCAGGGTTCCGAAGAAGGCGATGCAGAACACGACCCATAGAATATGACTGCCCTGAAACAGCAGATTAATATTGATCAGCATGCCCACACCTATCAGAAAATAAGGAATGAAGAGGGCATTGCCGATAAACTCGAGGCGGTTCATCAGTGGCGAAACATGCGGAATATATCTGTTTAATATCAGACCGGCGAAGAAAGCACCGAAAACGCCCTCGATGCCCACTATCTGCGAAAGTGCCGCACTCATAAAGAGCATCGAAAGTACGAAGATAAACTGCATCACCGCATCGCTGTATCTTCGCAAAAACCATCTTGTAAGTCGGGGAATCAGTATGATCATCACGCCACAATAGGCGGCAAACTTGAGGGTGAAGAATACCCAGAACAGTACACCGTCATGCTTGCTGAACGATGCTACCAGTCCGGCAAGCATTATCAGGGCTATGAGCAGCGAAATCATGCTCGACCCCACACTCAGCGTAACGCTCGGTTTCTGTTGCAGTCCGTATCTCGAAACGATAGGATAGGCAATCAGCGTATTGGATGCCATGATGCAGCTCATCAGGAAGGAAGCCTTGGCAGAGTAGTGGAGCAGCCAGATACTCATGCCGTATGTGAGGAAGAATGGTATAAAACAGGTGAGCAGGCCATAGATAAGCAGTCGCGACTTGTTCTTTTTCATGCCTTCCATATCCATCTCCAGTGCAGCAAGGAACATGATGTAATAGAGTCCCACCTTTCCGAAGAGCTCAAACGAAGAGTCGCGCTCCAGAATATTCAGTCCGTATTTGCCTATGAGTACACCTGCCAGCACCATACCGATGATGTGCGGGATACGGAGTTTACCCATGATGATAGGGGCAAAGAGGATGATGAGGAGCACTACGAAGAATATCAACGTAGGGTCTGTGATAGGGAAGTATTGAGCGATATGGAACATAGGCTTTCTTCTTTTTTGTTATACTTAAAGAGGGATTTCTGCATCAGCATTCATCCCTCCCTTTCTGTTTTTGACTGCAAAAGTACGAATAAATCTTGAAAGCACAAAGTTTTTCTGCCCTTATCCTACAATCATGGTGATATTTTTGCCATTTGTGAACCCGAAAACGGGTGCACCGCTGTCTATTGGCTTCACAACCGATGAGAACGAAGTGTTTAATACACAGGGGTGGTTACTGCTTCCTCAAACTATACTTGCCGTGCTTGTCGAACACGAGCCAATAGAGCACAGGCAGGATGGTGGCGATGAGTACCATCGAGATAAGCGTACCGAAGAAGATAACGGCTCCCATTGGCGACCACAGCGTATTGTTCTCTACCATCATAGGCAGTACGCCTACCGAGGCGGCTGCCGATGTAAGGAAGATAGGGCGCATGCGGCGCTCGCCAGCCTGGAAGGCGGCTTCCTTTACCGATAACCCCTTGTCGCGGCGCAGTTCCTCGGCATAGTCGAGCATGATGATGCCGTTTCTTACCAGGATACCCATCAGGCTCACAATGCCTAATATGCAGGTAAGACTCACGTCGAAACCCGTAACCAGAAGGCCTATCGCTGCACCGAAGATGCAGAGCGACATGGACGAGAGATTCACCAGTGCCAGACTGATGCGCTTGAAATGGAAGAGCAGGATGAAGAAGATGATCAAGGCTGCTATCATCACGCCCGATGTAACCTGAGGAAGGGTTTCGGCATCCTTTTCTGCCATACCGCCAATCTCCCAATCAAGACTGGAATCTAGCGGGAGTTTGGATACTTCCTGCTTCAGTTCGTTGGCCAATCGGTTGGCATTGAATCCCCTTAAAGGTTCACCTATGATAGAGATGGTACGCACGCCGTTTCTGCGTATGATGCTGCCGTCGTGCCAGTCGGGCGAAATCTTAGCCAGCTGGCGGAGTGGAACGCTCGATGTTCCTCCCATCACGGGGATGTATTCATTGGCAAGGTCGCTGTCGTTTTCCGATTTCAGAACCATCTTCACCGGATAGTCGCCTTCCCAAAGGGTGGCCATCGGGATGCCATCGCCAAAATGAATGGCAAGGTCGGCAGAGAGTATGGTCTTGTTCACACCCAGCCGGTTGGCCTCGGTAGCATCTGGAGTTACCATGATGCCAGGCAGGGGCTCTTCGTAGTTGGTACGAATCAGGTTGATGCCTTCTATCTTGTGCATGCAGGCTTCTATCTTCCTGGCGGCAGCCTTCAGGTCGCCCATGCTGTCGCCGCTCACTCTTACTTCGATAGGGTAGGTGGCGTTGTTGTAATCCATCTGCTTGAAGCGGATGTAGCAGTCGGGAAAATAGTTGGAGTATCGGTCGGCATATCGGTCGAGTACCTCTTCTGTGGCATCGTTATCTACCGTATTCACGATAAACTGTGCAAAGTTCTCACCGCCAATCTGCGGCGCATAGGTAGTGTGGAAACGGGGTGAACCCTGACCAATAAACGTGGTTACGGCTGTTACCTGCGGGTCGCGCTGCAGAATGTGAGCCATAGAATCTGCCACCAGTGCGGTTCTTGCAGCGGTGGTTCCGCTAGGCAGATAGAACTCTACGGCAAACTGGTTTCTCTCGGCGATAGGCATCATTCGTTGTGGAAGATGTACGAAGATGATGGCTCCGATGCTCACCAGTGCGATGCCCACAACGAGGGTGGTGCGTGGAAAGGCGAAACAATGTTTCAGCAAACAGGTGTAACCCATCTGCAGATAGTCGAGCGGCTTTTTGCGGGCGTTGGCTTTTTGCGGGCTGCTGATGCCATGATGAATCACCATATACTGTAAATAAGGTGTGAGCAGCAGCGAAACCATGAGCGAGATGCTTAGGATAATGAACATGGCCCAAGGGAATGATTTTACGAAATCGCCCATTTCGCCATGCATGGTAAAGAGGAATGGGAAGAAGGTGAGCGAGATGCTAAGCGTGGCTGAAAGTACCGACATGAAGAACTCTCTAGGAGCGGCGATGGCTGCATGCCAGCGCGACATGCCATGGCCCAGCTTCTCCATGTAGTTGTCGATGATAACCACGGAATCATCTACCACCATACCCAGAGTTACGATGAGGGCAGCCAATGTAACAGTGTTCAGTTCCATACCTAAAAGATAGAAAATACCCACCGACGAGAAGATGGTGATAGGGATGCTGAGGGCTGATACCTCTGCCACGCGGCGCGGCATGAGCAGGATGACCACGATGATGACGGAGATGACCGATATGAGCAGCTCGCGCAGGAAGTTAAGTACCGATTCGCTTACCACCTTGCTCTGGTCGGTAATGGTATTGATGTGTACATCGTCGGGCAGGGACTGTTCAAAATCATCCATCGTCTTATGTACGTCTCTTCCCATCTTCACGATGTCGTTTCCCGGTCGCATTTCAATGGATAGGAGCACGCATTTGTTGCCGTTGCTCTTGATGTATTTATTCAGTTTCGGATATTCTCTTTTTATCTGTGCGATATCCTTCAGGCGCACGATGTTGCCCTTGGGGTCGGAATATACGATTTGTTCTGCCACATCCCGCTCGTTGTTGTATGAGTCGGTGATGTGGATGGGCAGGTTGAGGTTGCCCTGTTCCAGGTTTCCGCTCATGGTGGTGAAGCCCTGTTGGGCAAGGTTGTTCAGAATCTTATAGGGGCCGATACCGTATTTGGCCAGTTTGTTCTGGTCCAGGCAGATGCTTATCTGTTCGTTTTCCAGTCCGTAGGTTCGCAGGTTCGAGATGGCGTCAATGCGGCGCAATCTGTCCTTCAGCTGGTCTATGTATGTATTCAGTTCCCTATAGGTTTTCTGCTTGCTTTCCATCGTGATGAGCAGGGCAGAGGTATCGGCGATGTCATCCACAGCCTGCAGGGCAAGGACACCCGTAGGAAGGGAGCTCTTGAAGGCCTGCAGGCCATGCTTGAACTTGCTCCAGAAGGCATCCCGGTCCTTCACGTCGTCGTTGAGTTCCAGGAACACGATCAGCATGCCGTCCTTACTCTGGGTATAGGTCTTTTTCTTGTTCACCTCCTTGTATCCGAAGATGAAGTTCTCCAGCGGTTTAGCCACCCGTTCTTCCACCTCTTCGGATGTAGCGCCCGGATATACGGCTACGCAGGCGCCCTGCCTGATGGTGAATTGCGGCATCTCCTGTTTGGGCATGATACAGATGCCGAGTATGCCTAGAAATACGAGCATGCCCATCAGAAGCATCACGATGTTGTGGTTGCACATCGCCGACTCGATGAACGAGCGCTTGATGATGCGGTTGGGCTTCCTGGTGATGCGTGCCTTGATGTGGTCGCGAAGGGCGGTGTCCTTTTCCGGCTTTTTGGAATTCTCCGGTTTGTTTGTCTCTTGCCTTGTTTCTTGATTCATATCTTTTTTCTCCACTTTTTATCGGTTATCTCTTTTTGTTGTGTCCACCTTCATTCCTTCAGAAACCTTCTGCTGGCCATTGATGATAACCTGGTCGCCAGCCTTCAGTCCCGAAAGGATGACGATGCCGTCGCCTTCGAAATCGCCGGTAGTTACGGGTTGCTGATGTGCCTTTCCGTTTACTACGGTCCATACGAATCGGGAGTTATCTACATCCAGTTCTACGCTTTGTGGCGGAACGGTGATGTGGGATGGGGTAGCAGCGCTACCCTGCACCTGGGCGTTGCATACCATGCCTGGGAGCAGACGGCCCTGCGGATTGGTGATGCCCACCTTGACATCGTAGGTATGCGAGATGGGGTTGGCATCGATGCCTTTTTCTGAAATCGTTCCCCGGAAAATGGCACCCGAAAGAGCGGCTACTGTCAGTTTCACCTTGTCGCCCACGTGCAGATGAGATATTTCAGCTTCGGGTACGGATACCTTGGCGTTGACTTGTGCCACATTGGCGAGTTTCAGCACAGGCTGTCCGGGGAGCACGTAGGTTCCCAAGTCCACGTTCTTGGCAGCGATGACGCCTGCAAAAGGAGCTGTGAGGGTAGAGTGGGAGAGTTGCTGGCGGGCGATGCTTTCAGCCGCCTTTGCCTGTTCCAGTTTGCTTTCTATCTCCACCCATTTCATATCCGAGATGGTTCCCGACTGGTGCAGGGGCAGGAATCTTCTGTAGGCATCCTGCGCCTGTTTCAGGGTGGTGAGTGTTGCCCGGTGAGCCTCCTTCACGGTGGTAGGGTTGATGGTGGCGAGCAGCTGTCCCTTGCTCACTCTATCTCCTTCTTCCACCCGTATGGAAGTGATGTTCCCGGCTATCTCGAAGCTGAGTGTAGATCCCATCTTTTCCTCGATGGTTCCCACATAGTCTTTCGTTCCCCCCAGGTTTGTATTCCCCACGGAGATAGTCTCAACTTTCACGTTTTTCTTCTCTAGCTTGCTGGATTTTTCGGTGCATCCCGCCAGCATCATACAGCTGATAATGAATGCGACAAACCATCCCGTTATAACATCTTTCTGTTTCATATTGATTACATTTTGTTGTTTTTTGAAAAGATAATGCAAAGGTATGAATTTTAGCTGAATGCATAGGGAAAATAGGATTAAAAAAGATAAAAAAACAGTTCTTCTTCCTCTTTTACTACGATTTCCACGCTGTTCATAGTTTCAATCACGTCTTCCATGGAAACTACGTCTCTGATGCATCCAACCGAACAATCTACACCTTAGACCGAGGGTTGAGTCGACTTGCTCACAAAGCTCTTGGCGACTATGGACCACTTGGTGTAAAGGTAAGCAACGATGATTTCTTGCAGTAATGACCCCAAAGGTACAAAAAAAGGCTGGTCCCATTACCAGGACTAGCCCTCCGTTTTAATTATTTTCTAGGGTGCAATGAAATGTCATCCAGAAAGCTGCTTAGCACGTTATGAGTGATTACTTTACCTCAATGTGCTTAACATCGTCTTTTTTTTCAAGTGGACTCTTTTTTCAAGTCCTTATCCACCATGGCGCAGACACAGGAGTCTGACCATACATTCTCTGCCGTCTCTACCATGTCGATAATGGTATAGATTGGCAGGATGATACCCATGATGCCGATAGGAGCATTGATACCGGACATCAGAGATAGGGTAAGGAAATAACATCCCATCGGTACTCCTGCATTACCCACTGCTGAGATAACTGAAATGAAGAGCCAGAGAATCATCGTAGTCCAAGGTAAAGGCATTCCTCCATTCTGCATCAGGAATAAGGAGGTTACGAGGATAAACGCAGCGCAACCATTCATGTTGATGGTAGTACAGATAGGTAATACGAAGCGGGAAACCTGATTGGAAACTCCCAGTCTGTCTTCTGCTGTCTGCATCGTCACCGGCAACGTAGCAGCAGAACTCTTTGTAAACAGAGCCATTAATACTGCCGGCATCATCTTGCCCAGTGTACGCACAGGATTCAAGCCTCTTGCCAAGAGGAAGAGCGGAAGGATGATGAAGAATTGAATGACATTACCTCCCAGGATAACAGCTACGTACTTTCCTAGAGAAGCCATCACAATACCCGCAGAGAACTGGGCTGAAAGTTGTGCTGCAAAGGCAACGATACCCAGAGGCAGAGCCCAAATTAATCCATGAATCAGCATGAAGAGCAGATCCTGTAATCCAAACAATCCCTTCATCACGACTTCTTTCTTATCGCTTGATGGCATCTTGGCTAAAGCAATACCTGCTGCTGCCGCCAAAATCAGGATAGAGAGTACATTTCCTTCGGCAAACGGCTTGATGATATTGTTGGGTATTACCCCAAGAATATGGTCATAATAGCTGGTTTCTCCCAGCTTTTGGGGAACATCCGCCATACCGCTCTGTACCAAGGCTGTAGGTAAATTGCCTGGAGAAACGATGTTGTAGAGCACCAGTCCCACTGCTGCAGCTGCTATCGTTGTGAGCAGGGTGTAGGTGATGGCGTGGCGGAATATCTTACCGGTATCTGCCTGGTTGCCCAAGGATGCCAGGGTTGTGATAACTGCCAAGGCTATGGTTGGTACTGCCAGAAGCTGGAATAAGCGGGTATAGACCGTGGCTATGAAGTTCATCAGACCATCCAGCCAGCTGATGCCGAATATCCCCAAGACGGCGCCTACTATCAAAGCGCCAATCCATAGTACCAGCTGTCGGGTTTGCTTATTCTTCACTCCTTTTTGCTTACTGCAGCCAGCATTGCTATCTGGCTGTCTATTTCCAATATTATTCATTGTTTCTACCATGATTTTAAACTATTATTTTCAAAAGGCAAAGGTATTATTTTTTTTCCTTGTCAGCAATCCCACAAATATGGTATTTTGCAATCTCGTTATTTTTTTCGGGCTATTCCTTTGCTTGTATCATTATTTTTTGTAACTTTGCCGAAAGAAATTAAAAAGGCAGCAATATGAAATATCCTATAGGAATACAAGACTTCGAACAAATCATAGAAGGTGATTATGTTTATCTTGATAAGACGGCATTGGTCTATGACTTAGTGACTAATGGTAAAATATACTTTCTGTGTCGTCCTAGACGATTCGGAAAGTCGTTGCTCGTATCTACCTTGAAATACTATTTTGAGGGAAAAAAGGAGTTGTTCAAGGGGCTTGCCATCGACAAGCTGGAGAAGGAATGGAAGCAATATCCTGTGTTCCATTTAGACTTCAATGGCATTAATTTTACTGATGCAGGAATGTTGGATAAAACCCTGTTAGGTTTTGTTGAACGACAGGAAAAAATATATGGGAGGGATGAGTTTGCTGAAGGATTGGGAAGCCGATTTGTATCTGTCCTCAAAGCTGCCCATGAGAAAACTGGTCTTCGTGCTGTTGTCTTGATTGATGAATACGACAAGCCTTTGCTAGATGTCTTGGACCAAGATTTGAATATTACAATCAATGGTCAGAAGAGAAAGTTGGAGGAATGGAATAGAGAAGTTTTGAAAGGTTTTTATTCAGTTTTCAAGGCAGCCGATGCCGATTTGCAGTTCGTTTTGTTGACTGGCGTTACCAAGTTCTCGCAGGTAAGCGTGTTCAGTGGTTTCAATCAGCCTAACGACATCAGTATGGACGAGCATTACGAGGCACTTTGTGGAATTACGGAAGAGGAATTGTATTCTACCTTTGATGAACAAATCAAGGCGATGGCCGTGAGATACAAGACGACGGAGGAAGGGATGAAATACAAACTGAAGAGGAAGTTTGATGGTTATCACTTCAGTCCCAATATGCTTGATATCTATAATCCTTTCAGTATCTTGAATGCTTTGAGCAAGAAAATTCTGGCAGATTATTGGTTCCGCACCGGTTCGCCAACCTATCTTGTTCGCTTATTGTCTCATTTTGATGAGAACATCAATGAGATGGTGAACAGGTTTTATCCTACGAGTAGTTTTATCGACTACAAGGCAGATGTGGAAGCACCGTTGCCGATGATTTATCAGAGCGGTTATCTTACCATCAAAGATTGGAATATGGATACCGATTCCTATCTCCTGGATTTCCCGAATGATGAAGTGAGGAGCGGTTTCCTGACGCTGGTCAAAGCAGCAAAGCGAAGGTAGGGTAGATTGTGTGGTAGAGACTCCGAACTATATCTACATCTTCGAATTCAAGCGTGATGGTTCGGCTGAAGAAGCCCTGAAGCAGATAGAGGATATGGGCTATGCCAGGGAATATGCAGCAGATGGCAGAAAGATTTATCAGATAGGCTGCAACTTCTCATCGAAGACGGGAACCATTGATGGGTGGAAAATGAAGTAAGTAATCCGTAAGAATATCCCGAAGATGTAGTGATGTGGCGTTGTTAAGAATGAAACTTTTTTACATTAGCTTGCCTGAGATTCTCGTATTTTCAGACGCTTATTGTTTCTTTGAGAATATCGTAATTATGAAGAGAAATAGCAATCTGTTGGTAATCAGACGTTTGTAATTTCTTGACAAGATGATGCCGTTGAGGAAAATCTATAGTTGTACGACTATAACCCCTATAGTTGTACAACCATAACTCTACAGTTGTACAACCATAGCATGTATAGTCGTACAACTGTAACTTTATAGTCGTACAACTATAGGTCTTTTTCTTAATATAGAGCAGAAAACAAGGATTTCCAGCCTCTCAATCCTCTTGTTTTTATCGCTAGATTCAAAACTTGTAGGTATATGAATTTTTGTTATAAATATTGACGGGAGGTATTTTTGCAATTGTAATTTGAACTAAAAAAAGGAGGAATAAAGAATGAATACAACAAAGATAACAAGAGAAGAAGCGTTGCGCCGTTGGAATGCTTCTAAGGAGACCAAGCGTAAGATGGTTGAAAAGCTCGAAACCTTGGTAAGAAATAGCTGTCTTGAACGGGGAGATTTGGAAAATCTAAAGTAGTACATGATGGAAAAGGTTATTGTTGACGTTGCGTGGTGCGACAGAAATTATGGCGGTTCTTTTGGTAGTAATGTACCAGGAGCGGTGGTTTTTACAGCACCAACCTTTGAAGCTTTGCAAAAAGAAGCAAAGGAAAGTCTGGTGTTTCATGTTGAAGGCCTTATGGAAAATGGAGAAGATGTTCCTGAATGGCTGAAGAATGGAGATTATGAGTTTGAGTATAATATTATAAGATAAGATCAATTGTGTGTCTGATTTAGCAAAGAGGGTGGTGTGTCATAAGTAAATGATTCACCCTTTTTTGTTTGTTGGAATGATACTGATATGTTGTTGGAAAACATAGTATAAGTTGTTAGAAAAGCTAGTATATGTTTTTGAGTTAGTTAGTATCTCCGGTCGCACAACAGCTGTTGTGCGCTTGCATAGCAGCTGATATGCGCTTGCACAACAGGTGATGTGCATGCGTAGGTCAACTGTTATGCGCCAACTATTATCTAAACTTATGACGCCTCCTCTTTGTCATTTGGTACATACAGAATGGCATTTCATACAAGGTAGGTTTAGATATTTGGTTGATAGAAATAATCTTCTTACTTTTGCGCTCGTAATCGGGAAGCGATAGAAGAGAATGATTCGTGGAATGAGGAAAATGAAGTATAACCCTTTAATATGTAATAAGGTATGAAGAAGATTATGATTTCGTTGGTGCTGGTAGTAGCTGCCACCACAACCAGTTTTGCAAAGAGTAACAACACCGATGTGGCAAATGCCGTAAAGAGCGTAGCCGAGCAGGTGAAGCAGGCTCCGTCCGGTACAGTGTATGGTGTAGTTGAGAACACCAAGTACCATATTGTTGTGAAAACTCCGTTTGGAAAGTACACCATAGAGAAGAAGGATGGCGGTGTTAGCTTTATGGGAATATCGGCAAAGCTGGTGAGTGCCAAGAATGGTGTGTATCAGGTTAAGTCATCACTCGGTAATTTCTCTGTAAATACGAGAAAAGGAACGATAACTAAAAAATAATCGTAACTGGTTGTTTACCTTTTCGTAAGGGATGGTATATAGGTATAGGGCATTGAATTGTTGTCACGGAATAGAAATGTGGAAGTATTTTTCTCTCGGCAATGGCAGCGTTCAATGCCTTTTTTGTCCTTCGGGATAAAAAACATCGCTAAAAGTTTGGCAGTATCAAGAATATTGCTTACTTTTGCGGTCAGAGTTGGAGCAGACGGAAAAGAACGACTGCGATGAAGACTCAAATGAATGAGCGTATTGAACGTTATCCTAGAATAGAAATGTGGAAGTTTCGAAATCTGCTTGGATAGTGAACAGTATTCTCACGCCTTTAGGATTATTGTATCCTTTTCAAAATGGAAAAGGAATAATATACCCTTTTGGCGTGGGCTATTGTCCTATGCTAGCAGATAGGTCCTTCCAAACCTCTATTCTGGCGTAAAGGCAATAATCCCACGCCAATTCATTAAAACTTTAATACTAATGCAACTTCTGGGATTGGTTGTCGTGAAATGATTATCGTTATGCAATTTAATGGTTTAGAATTGTCTGCAATTGTAAAGTTGGCAAAAGCTATGGCTGCGGCAGATGGTAAAATAGCTAAAGAAGAGTTAACTGTAATTGCTTTGGATTTAGCAAAGTTTGGTGTATCACAAGCTGATTCTGAGAACTTCTTGACACTGTCGGATGCGATGGAATTTGGACATGCGATAGCACTTGTTGCTGCAATGGATAATGAACAGAAAAAGTACGTTGCAGGATATTTAGCTTCTATAATGGTTGCTGATGGTGAAATAGCTGATTCTGAAATGACATTATGGCGTTTAGTTTCAACTTTTGCTAGTTTACCTACAATGACAGTGAGAGAAGCAATTACTTTTTGGACAAATAATTAATGTATAGTGGCAAAGTTTTGTTTTACTTTGCCACTATAGATAATTTATTATAATATGGAAACTTTTGTAGAAATAATAAATGCAGCTAAGGTCAGAAGTAATACAAATTTAGAATTGTCAGGAATCTTTGCTAATAAAAAAGAATGGGAAAAGCATTCTTTTTACCCGAAAATTGGGGTTGTTGGTGTAATAATAGCTGAGGCACAAAGTTGTGAAGGAAAAATTTTGATTATTCATTGTGGGGACAGATTAATAGTTCCAATTCTTCCTGAGGGTGTAAGATGTATATCTTTTACAGAATACAATAGTCGTTATTCACAAAATTTGTGTGTTGGTAAAATGACAGAGAGTCAAAACAGACAAAAGTTTAATGTTGAAGAATTAATGGATAATTGGAATAATATGTTTGGACTATGATAGATTTAACTTATGCTTTAAATGAAGGTACTTCTAATTTGATAAAATGGAGAAATCGCTATTCTCCGCAAGAGTATCCTCAAAAAATAGTTTTAAATATTTTTTATCGGAGATACACGATGAGTCGAATTTGGAATCGACTTATGCAAATGAAAAATTCAGAAATGGATTTTGAAGATGCTTATAAAAAGATTGAATTTCTATATTCTCAGACAGCGGTCTCTCAGGTAGCTCCATTATTGGAAACTTGGATTCATAATAATCCTGAAGAAATAGTTGGTGCAATTCATTATTCTGATTTTGTACCATTGATTCAGAGAGTTCAATTAGGTTCAAAACCCGCAAAAGAAGAGTTAGAATATTCATATTTGTACTATTTGCTGTCCGATAAATGTACTTTGCTTTGGGCTGCAATGTGTGCAACAGGTATAGCTCCATTATCAGCAATAACTAAAGTTACGGATGCTGTAATTGAACCAATGCCATTAAATGATTATAACACATTAACGGTAGGGCTTGGGCAGTTGTGTGTGGGAAAATTCCTTAAAGATAGATATAATCCTTTGCCATGATGAGAAATTACGATTTCTTTGAGCTGATAACACGTCATCCTTTATGGATGAAATATCAACAAGAAAATATACTTGAAGGAAAAACTGTTAGCGAAATAGCTTCAGAGTTCAAATCTTATTGTGAAAACCACATTTCGTATGATGCAAAATACGAAATGTGGTTTAGAATATTATTGGAAAAAGCTAAGGAATATAGTCCTTGTGGTATTGTACCAAAAATCAAATTATTGGATGGTTCGGAGATAGAGTTAAATATGTCTAATGTTAATTCTGTCCTTAAGTTGAGTGAAGATGATTTGAATGATTTTATTAAAGAATGGGAGGAGGATAAAACTCATATTACTTATTTTACCGATGAAAGAAGTAAAAGGTATGGGAGTTTTAGAGAAACGAGATTATATGAGGAACATTTATATGATCAAGATTTTATAGAAAGATTTAAACACTATGCTCATCCTTTGGTACAAAGTACTATCGGGGCTGCATTTATTAATACTGGGGATGCTAGAGGTGTTGGCTTTATTATGAACTCCCTAAGTCGTGCTGTGATTTTTCCAAATATTTATTGGAATAATGTTAGGGCAATTCATGGATATATAGAAGCAATATGGACAGCTCTCTATCTTGTAGATAAAATTAAAAATGAAGTTTCAATAGAAACAATAATTCCAAATTGCAAAGTCAAGTTGATTGAGTTGTTGTTCATTTATATTGAAAGGGCATTACAAATGGAACCACAGAATAAAAAGAATGCTGATTTATATAATAATAGGGCTGAATTGTTTTATCAAAAACATGGAATTTCACAAGGTATATATACTGTTGTTGGAATTACCAATCCTGATTTACATTTTATTTCTGATAAATATTTAGCTTTTTATACTGCTAATAGATTAGGTATAATAAGTCCTCTATATGAACAATGTTTGTGGGATTCGAAAAAAATGTATGAATATGGTAGCTTGACTTATTTGAATGAAGAAAATGGATATAAGTATATTGAAGATGCGACATGGATGGAAATCGTAAACCTAGCTCAAAAACGTTCACAGATAGTCGCACAATGTTTGTTTAACGAAGCAGAAAAAGGAAAGGTCTTTTTAACAAAAGAACAGATTGAAAATATGTTGAATATAGTGCTGATGAATGTAAGTTTTGAAAAGGTGTATTTTTCAGGAAAAATCTTCTATAATCTGCTGAATAGCTTAAAATGAGCGATTTATAAGTGTTCAACCTCAATAGAGGTAATGATTTGGCAATAGTCACAACTTCTGCAATATGCATATGTTTGCTTTGCCTAACAACTCTTTACAGTTGCAAAAATACAAAATAAAAATGAAACCACACTATGTTGGTGCAAAAAAACAATAGTCATAAAACAAAGATTAACTTCGCCTTATGACTATTGTTGTCCACATTAAACTTATTTATCATTTAATTGGTTCCGCATGCACATAGTATTCACTGTTTATAGGGTC
>ENA-OPSA01000052-OPSA01000052.1-human-gut-metagenome-genome-assembly--contig:-NODE-52-length-28303-cov-17.152294_pt1 | contig 28303 bp, 17 predicted proteins | sample MGYA00241804_ERZ501899 | MGnify/ENA primary metagenome ERZ501899 (study PRJEB25962, sample SAMEA2042110) | human gut metagenome | biome: human gut; feature: human-associated habitat; material: faeces...
CAATAAAAAACGAGGTCGAAGAAGAAATGAGGATAACCTTTAGGTATAAAAAGAGTTATGCCCTGGCATAGTTATAGAGAAACATAGGTATATAAAAACATAACTATATATGTATATATAGGCATAGGTACATAAGTATATACTTATATAAGTGCATAGGTATGCCATACCATAAGTAAATAGATATATAGTGACATTATTAGATACCTATCGGAGATACCTCTTGCTCCGGTGAAGCTGAATGGTTCAGCCGGATGTTGCGACCGATGGTGGAGCAACAGAAAAAGAGGGAATACATTTACTCCCTCTCATTAGTTATAATATTAAAATCTTTCATACACGAAACCAAATTTCGCTTTATTCTTGGACACAGCGAACACTAAATCCATACGCTCGGCTGCTGTAGTTCAATGAATCTATGAAACTATTATGGAAGTACATAGAGTAAGTGTAACTAACACTGTACGGAGAAGAACTCCAATAAAAACCGAATCTACCGTCATCATATATGCAACTATTATCACACCTACGATAGCCAGCAGCAGGGAACCAGTTTCCTTCATAGGTACGTCCCTTGTTGATGGAATCCCAAGAGCACGTTTCCTTGGAGAATTTAGAGTATTCTTCCTTGTTAGGTAATCTCCATCCTTCTGGACTTGGATCGAAGAGACTCTTACCATCACCGTCGGTAATATCATTCCACTTCTTGGGAGTGTACTTGTTAGGCGAAATCCAATCAGGAATATTAGTAGGACCGTAAGTATAGAACACCTCTGGAGTCTGCATCGCCTTGGCAAAGGAAACATAACCCGATGTAATTGTAGTCTTACCGATAGTTTTACCATTGATATCATATCTATCGATATCCCCAGTAAATGGATCCTTTCGTCCGAACTGATAGTATAGACCGTAGGTCTTGGCACTATCAGAAGGATTAGCCGAGGTAGCACCAAGATTTCTGTCCATGAATCCACCAACAAGCTGTGGCTCTTCAGTAATCCAAAGGTGCCAACTCCAGAGATAAGCATCATTATCAGCCCCCTTCTTCTTTACACCAACAAGAACATTTCCTTTCTTGCCACCAACGGTTTTGACATAAAGCGGCTGATTGCCTGTACCCTCATAGGTATCACCAGGAACTACATCACCAGCAGCATTGCAGAAGTTGATGGCACGAGAGTTAATATCCTGCCAGATCACCTCTGCTACCCATTCAGACTTCTTGTCGAGCACATTAGCGGCATGACCTACATCCGGATTAGACCAGAAGATATTGATATTGTTGAAAACATCAATCTTGCCTACACTAGTACCAGTAGGGGCAAGGATGAGACAGTTGGCGGTAGGACAAAGCAGAGGTATGGAATTACCTGATAGTTCTCCCATAGAGTCCTGCTCGCTTGAACAGGAAGTGACCAGCATCATCGATGCGAGAGCCACGTAAAGACATTTTTTCTTATTCATTACCATATACATATTATATATAAAATCTATGCAAAGGTACATCTATTTGATGTAATTATAGAAAAAGAAAAGTACTACCTTTTATTTTAACACTTTCAAGAGTAAATGAGCTGTTTAAAGGGGAAAAATCATCTAAAAGTGTTAAAAACATAGGTATATCATATAAAAAAAGGTGTGCCATAGACTTATGACACACCCACCATTAGTTATAAAAATCAAATTATATGTGGAAATATGTTCCGCTTTATTCTTGGACACAGCGAACACTATATCCGTCACAACGGTAGAAATCTCCGGATAAAACAAGATTACTCATGTCACACCATAAGCTATAAACTGTATTTTTATTATTTGGAGAGCAGGTCCAATAGGTAGACCATTCGCCAACATAAATTATTGATCCTCTCCAATCAAAACCGTTTCTTCGTCCAGTAGCTGGGAACCAGTTGCCTTTATAGGTACGTCCCTTGTTGCTGTAATCATGGTTGCTCATTATTGTAGAGAAATTAGAGTATTCTTCCTTACTAGGCAATCTCCATCCTTCTGGACTTGGATCGAAGAGACTCTTACCATCAGAATCAGTAATATCGTTCCACTTCTTGGAAGTATAATTGTTAGGCGAGGCCCAATCATAGTTACCACCACCATTAGTATAGAATACTTCTGGAGTCTGCATCGCCTTGGCAAAGGAAACAGACCCGGGAGTAACGGTAGTCTTTCCTATAGACTTGCCATTGATGTTATATCTATTGATATTCCCAGTAAATGGATCCTTGCGTCCGAACAGATAGTAAAGACCATAGGTCTTGTCACCATCAGAAGGAGTAGCCGACATAGCACCGATGTTTCTATCCATGAAGCCGCCAATAAGCTTTGGTTCTTCAGTAATCCAAAGATGCCAGCTCCAGAGATAAGCATCATCACCAGCTCCCCTCTTCTTCACACCGACAACAACATTTCCTTTCTTACCACCGACGGCCTTAATATAAAGCGGCTGATTGCCCTTACCCTCATAGGTATCACCAGAAATAATCTCTCCATTAGCATTACAGAAGTTGATGGCACGAGAGTTAATATCCTGCCAGATAACTTCTGCCACCCATTCAGACTTCTTGTCAAGCACGTTAGAGGCATCCCCTACATCCGGATTAGACCAGAAGATGTTGATGTTGTTGACAACATCAATCTTGCCTACATTAGTACCGGTAGGGTCCAGGATGAGACAGTTGGCTGTAGGAAAAAGGAGATTAATCTCTTTTCCGTTTTTATCCTGTCCAGCCCCAGAAGTAAAGTCAAAAGTAAAATCATACCGCTTACCCATCTGCCAGTCTTTATCGATAGCAATATACGCCCAGTCATCATACATTATCTTGTTACCGTTCTTTGCCTTAATGAGCAAAGCAAAGTAAGTACCATCAATAGCCTTATCCTTTGGCTGCATCTTCTGTGGAATGAGCATGAAAGGCACATTGGATACATCAAGAGAAGACCGTTCCGGTCCTAACGTAACAGGAGTACTCCAAGTGATTTCATAATCCGCCTTATCCTCGGTTGTTATCCAGGAAGCATCATTCCCATCCCCATCGCAGGATGGAAATGTGAAAGTGCCCTTATTTTTGATGTTGCCGATTTTTACTCCTGATACCTCTATGGTATAATTAGTATTCTCGTTCTTGGCAGCAACGGTTATCTCAGAAAGAGCATGTTTGAATGTAATGTCCATCCCATCAGCACCATTGCCTTTCAAGCTACCCTTGGCATAGGCATAGAGGAAATCCTTCTGTTCTGCAGCCTTATCACAAGGAGAAAAGTTTGTGAACTTCTGGGAAGAACTTGTAATCTCGTAAGAACCAGAAGCACCAGGAACATCCGGTGCATAGGCATAGAAATACAAGTCCCCCTTGTTGGGCCAGAAGAAGTTACCATCATCGGTACTCCATTCTCCGACAGCCTTGGTGTAAGTTACATTCTCCATATAGTTAGCCAAGCCATTCTGAAAGGCCGTAACCTTAAAAGAACCAAACTTAGCCAAGTCTGTCTCTACGGCACGAGAGGAAGAAGAACCTGTTATGTGAGGATGAAGACGTATGGAGTTATCAGAAAGCCCCCCCCATAACCGTCCGCTCCTCTGAGCAGGAAGAGGCAACCATTAAAGTTGCCACTCCTGCAAGAAAAAGAAAACGAAGCTTTTTCATTTCAAGTATATTTATTAATAATTTACAACTGTGCTCCCACTCCGCAGGAGACTTTTAAAATCTTATAGAAATCACGGAGATAGAAGCTACACAGACAAGGAACAGCATCATGTACCGAAGAAGAGAAAGAGATAAAGAGACGGAACGTTCTTTCACCAATAGAGAAATCCGTCATCGGGTTCTCGATAGAAGGAACCGTCTTGAAGTAAACACTGCTGAAGAGCTTTCTGAATTTCTCCATGTCGGCATCTCCTGGATAATCCTTTGGAGAGAAGGTCTGTCCTTCCTTCAATCCCTTTCTTCTTATCAGTCCGACAATATTCCGGAGAATAGAACAAGCCTTTTCAACATCAGCTTTCTGATAGCCCAGGTCGCTGATTTCATCCGGCGTATAACCAAAAATTACATTATTCATCATTACAAATTTTAATCATCAATAATTAGTTAGTCCTGCACAGAAGAGGGTTGAATATCCTCAATACTCTTCTTCCACCACAGGTAAAGCCTGTTTTTAAGGAAAACTTTCAGAAGAATGATTACTATCACAAAGGTAATAGTCATAACAGCCCATGTTGTCTTCGGATCCCCCTGCTGTATTCCCAATACAAAAAGAGATACAAATATAACGGCAAGACCATAAAGTGATAAAGAAACACTAAAGAGAATGATCCACATTCTTCGCTCAACCTGCATCAGTAAGGATGTAACCCTGGATTTTTTACCTTCCTTGTTGGAAATAATCCTCATCCTGCCCTTGTTGACAGTCTTCTGCTTTGCGTAAAGAAATGTCTGAAAGGCAAGCATAAGACAGGACAGGAAACAGATGATAGTACCGGCAGCAGTGTGCACGGTATCCAGCTTGATGAAGTTCTGAGGCAGAAAACATAGGCAAATGCAGGGCATTGCTATGAAAGCATAGAGCAGCATTTCAGAAAAATGTTCGAGTTGCTTTACCAAGCAATCGATATACTCATTGGTGTATATTGTAGTTTCATTATTCATAATCATATCATTTTAATCGTTATTGTATTTGGCTGTAAAAGGATTCTTGCCTTCCAGCAGCAGATTAAGGCATTCCCTTGCCTTGTCATTGACTACAAGAAGAGGAAGCTTAGTAATCTCTTCCTGTACCATTTGCGCTGCCTGGAATTTGGTTATACCATGTAACTTGGAAATGCAGAATATCATATCCCTCAGTCTGGCCTTGTTTATTTCTTCAATAAGAGCAGCCTTGTCCCACTTTTCACCCATTTTCAATGTTCCTTGATCATCTTTGGCGACGATAATCTTAATGGAATTAGAAAGGCAATCATAGTAGAACAAAAGATATTCCCCGAAGTAATATATGGTATTGCCATTTCTATTCCTGAAACAACCAATATACTTGTTGTTTGGAAGGATTTGCTTGATAATAGAGTTTTCCTTCACAAGCGTGAGTTCTTTCTTTAGCTTATCAATTCTCTCATTCCTGGTAAAGATTTCCTGTTGGAGATTCTTGCAGACACTTGTGAGTATAGGATCAGAGTTCTTGACGACATCTTTGATATCCTCGGCTAGTTTTTTGGTACGAATCGATAGGAGATATACCAGAACTGCCATAGAAAGAGCTATTAGAACCACGTATGAAGCTACAACCGCAAAGGACTGCGAGATATCAGCAAAACCCATCAGCCATTTTCCAAGATACCAGGAGAGAGCGATGCAAGACAGTTGAAGTAAGACAAAAGCAAGAAAATGACCTGCAAGGGTATTAACTGGCCAGAACAGCTGCTCTGTTTTCTTCTGCAAGTCATCCAGATCCCTGGTATATATATCGATCTGTTTACGCATAAAAAATATATTCTCTATGTAATAGGTAAATATCAGACCTACAAGAGAAACGGCAGCTAAGCCAAAACAGCATTTGACGATAGTCATACTGGCATATTCCGGCAGTCCCCATAATCCATTACTCAACCATGTAATGAACGCAAAAAAGAATACCAGAAAAAGACAAATGATCAGACTGCCAGCAAGAGAGTAAGAAAAGCCTTTGATGAAGTCCGTTCTATTCATAATACATATATATTAATTGTTATCGTTATTGTTTTAATTAAATTTCATAAGAACCTGAGTGAATCTGTTCTTCTCCTTGTCAAAGCCTGTAGAGACAAATGTCTTGGGCTTCGAATCGAATGACTCCAGGGCATAGTCAAGGAGATCAAAATCCATTGTGTCATAGAATCGAACACAGTAAGTTGCAGTACCGAGCAGTTTATCTACGGTAAGCCGCTGAGAGTCGAATCCGAAAGAAACAAGAATATTCCGTATCACTTCTGAATATGGCATGGAATCTTCGGTATATATTCTCTTGCCCGACTTCTCCAGTTTATCAACTTCTTCCCTGGCAATTGGAACCCCATCGCTATCAATGCAGTGAGATTGAGTTCTGACTTCCAGGAAAGCCCCGGAAAGAACACACTCTTCTGCTATTCTCCTGGCTTCTTCCCTATCTCCGGCAAGAACATATACGTTTGTCTCCCGAAAGACTGGAACCGTGAATAATAAATCTTTTTTTTTCATGTTTATTGCTTATTAGTAAAAATCAAATATATGCGTCTAACTTCCCAAGACCTCCTTAAGATTGTATTGTAAAGGAGTCAAATTAACCTTATCCATGAAGTATGTAAGGGAATATTCGCCCTTTTTCATCCACAGCGGTAACACCTTCCCTTCCTCTACCTTGGAAGTGATGAAGTCCGCCAAACAGGAAGTGACCACCTTCTTCATTTCATCAAAGGAAGAAGCAGAGAACAGAACCTTGCCAAGTTCCTTGTTATCTACCATCCCACGAAATCCATAACCATTGCGGTCAACGGTAACTACTATCTTATGCATATCAATTAAAATTAAAGGAGCGGATGGAAACCAAGTCCATCCAGCTCCAGAGAGTTATATGAAAGAATGAACCAACTAAGTCAATCTAAGCATCCTCAACTTCAATCACCTTGAAAAAGCGAGAAGTCTTTTTCTCTTTTTTATTGCGAAATGTCACATTATCAATCGGAAGCACGACATAATCTTCACCTTGAATGAAGATTGGTTTCATGGTCTCGGAAGCACAATATTCATAATCAAACATAGAATCACCTTCGTCACCATATATAATATCATGCAATATATCCCTATCAGAAATAGTCTTGTTATAATTAGGCCAGCCTCTCATTTCTTCAACTACACATTTAATAGGAGAATCAAAACCTAGAAGCCATTCATCTTCCATAACAACAATCCAGTCTTTGTAAATCTTGTCAAGATCCAAATTAGGAAGGAGGATAGGGTCACCAGGACCAGGAATGCAAGGAAAGACGGCGTCAATCGTTGCACCCATATATTTGACATCATCGCAGGAATAATATCTATTATCAACACTGATACAGTCATAAAACTGCATTGGTAAAAGCTTAACCTTAATCATATTTATAGAATCTTATATTGTTATCTAAAAGTTTTTTTATTATGAAACTAATTCCATGTTCTTCTGATCGAATTTCCCGAAAAAGAAAGATAGTCAATTATCTCGGGAGCTTTCCATACATTGCAGTCTGTCCCAAGAATTTCGGAGTTCCTTACCAACACCTTCTTCAATCTGTACCACTCTGAGAAGAGTTTCTTGGTACTGGCATCAACACTTCTGCATTTGGAGTACATGAGAGGTATCAGTTCCACTCCATCCATAACATATTTGATGCAAGCCTTGGAAACGTCGGAACTGTTAAGCAGACAGAAACGAAACGTAAACCGAGGATTATTCCTTGCAAGAAGCAAGAAGACGTGCAGCTTCAAAAAATACATGTAGGCTCCAGATACCAGAATGGATCCATGTCCCAAAAAGGATAATCCATCAGGTCTGAAAGGCATCGCAACCAAGGCATAGTCGTACAAGTACTTCAAATCATAGAGCCTGGTTTTATTGTTTTGAACCGTCTTTTTAAACTGGGAGAAGAAGTTGTTGTTGTTCTGACTCCATCTGTCCAGGAAGACTTTCAAGGCTTCCATTTTAACGTTGCACATAGGCTTACATCTTGACAGGAACATCTACCCCTTGCCAGTCGTCCACATCTGGTTTCATTCCGGAAGCATTGATGGCGTTAGGAACCGGAAGTTCCTTCAGTACAATCTTAACATTATATGGGTCTGCAGCATTCAAAATCTGTTCCGTGACATCGTAGTCAAAGGAAAACTTCTCTCCGTTGCAAAGAGTCGTATAAATGGTGAGAATATTCTTCACGGAAGTTTTATCTACCCTTCCGAAGCAGGTCATAGAGCCATTGATGGTTGCCTTGTCGGTGTCTAGGCTGACAGCAAAAGGAACCATTACCGCTTCCGTGCTCTTTTTCCCACTCCATGCAAATATTCCGGAAGAGAGTCCGGATATGGAAGCAGCAATGCCCGAAGCAACCTTTGTAGGATTCAACACCTTATTAATTATTATATGATAAGTGCAGTATTCCTTTTTGGGAGCAAACGATCTATGTATTTCCGTTTTCTCATCACCAGGAGAATCAACGTAGATTTTCTCATCAGATCTGTCGATGAAAAGATATTCCGGCTCAGAAAGGAAACGCTGGCTACCAACCTTCTTACTTACAGGAAGCTTAGAAACACTCAAACCTAACTTGTCTATGACCGTTGCCTCGCACGTTGTTATAAGGAGAGAGTCACGGTTATTGGCATTCTTCACGACGATGTTACGTATGTCAGAGTTGAATGTTATTGCATCATAACCCACTCTGGCAGAAATATTACATCTACCCTTCTCGTTACCGGCAAATTCCCTTTTGAGAACATTCTTGCCCGGGGTGTCCGGAAAGAGATAGAGAAACATAGAAGCTGGACTTTCCTCATAGACTTCTTCCCAAGTAAAGTAAACGATAAGTTCGTTGGGATGATTGTGGTCATAGCAAAGCTTGTCCTGCTCACAGGAAGAGAGAACCCAGCAAAGCAAAGCAGAGAAAACGGCAAGGGAAGTAATACGTCTTGCCCACACAAATTTATGATATGTTGTCATTACATTCAGAGTTTATTGATGTTGTTTTTTCCAAGAAGGCAGGAAAAGGAAATCTCCAGTTTGATGGGACCGAAATAATTCCTTTGTCGGGTGTATTGCCATACATAGTGGCTTCTGTCCTGTATGTAGGACTTGTATCTACCACCTCTGTATCCTAGACCAATACCTAGATCCAGGTTGAGTCTTTTGTCAACAGGAAAGGAATATCCATATTCAATACCTGCAGCATACGTTAAATCAGACATCTGCCCTTTCTTACCTCTAGGATTATAGTCATACATATAGCCTTGCGTGAAGACCCCGACGTGGTGACCGGAGAGAGGATTGATTCTCGATGCATATCCAAGGTACTTACGTAATTCGATTTCGCCACCGTAGGATCTCCATTTACGGTAGTTAGATTTGGTATAGGTGCTTGTCTTCCACCATGTGTACCAGTAAGTAGCTCCCAAGGAGTAACCATTACCCAGATATCTTTCGATTCCAATATTGGGAACAATCATCGCATCGTGGACAATATTTGTTTTGAGAATTGTCCGAGGAAACGTAACGTCCTTGTCAAGGCAACAGGAATCCTTGCTGACCTTTATATCATAAAAATCCGTTTGCGCATATCCTGCATTACCCAGGCTAATGGCAGCACAGAATGCTAGTAAATACTTTTTCACCTTCTTAAATATCATTAATATTATACTTTACGATTATATTTCTATATACCACTGCAAAAGTACATAAAAAAACAGTAAGAGCCAAATAAATCAGTTAAAACCTTTTATTTTAACACTTTCAAAACCTTTCGAGAGCAAAGAAACAAAAAGCTAACAAACCAAAACAAATATTAATATTAAGTTAAATATAATAATATTCTTCATTTTAAGCTATGATAGTGTTAAAATAAAAAGTAGTGTTTTTGTAATTCATTTATTTCCGAAAAAAGCCGTTACTTTGCAGTAGAATAAGAAATTAAACTTCATCACTATGGCAAAAAAGAAAATGTCCGAGGGACTTGAAAATGCCCTTCAAAAACTGGTTGACAGACTTGTCGAGCGCATGGAAGATGCATCGAAGAGTCTGGAATGGAATAAACCTTGGATTCAGACCGGCGCAGGTTTCGGTCTTCCAAGAAACATCAGCGGTTCCCCTTATATGGGTATGAACGCTTTCCTTCTGAGTCTGCATACAGCAGAGAACGGTTATAAGATGCCAATCTATATGACTCACAAACAGGCAAAAAAAGAAAAAGTACATGTACTTCCTGGTTCAAAAAGCATTCCAGTCTTCAAATGGGGAATGACCATTAGAGACAAGGCAGGAAAGCTTGTTTCGGAAGAAGAATTTCGTCAGATGAGTGAGGAAAAGCAGAAGGAATATACGGTCATTCCTTATCTGAGACACTTCAACGAGTTTAACATAGACCTGACGAACTACAAGGAGAAGTACCCGGAAAAATATGAGAAACTGCTCTCCAACTTTGTTGATCCGGACAGAAACAAGGCCGATACCAACGGCATGTATAACAATGAAGCCCTTAACAAGGTCATCGAGGAAAAGGATGGTTGGATCTGCCCTATCGTTTTGGATCCTTCCGAGGGAGCTGCCTATAGTCCTGGATTCAACTCCATTCATATTCCACCGAAGGAGAACTATCGTCTCCATGAGGGCAATGCCGAGGAAACCTTCAAGGATGGACAGGAGTACTATTCAACTGCCCTTCATGAAATGGCCCACTCTACAGGTCACGAGTCAGTTCTGAAAAGAGACGGTATAGTCAAATTTGACGGATTTGGCAGTCCTTCCTATGCAAAGGAAGAGCTTGTTGCAGAGCTGACAGCAGCAATGGTATCAAGTACCCTTGGCTTCGACAAGCGCATTACTGAGAATAGTGCAGCTTATCTGAAAGGCTGGGCCGCAGCCCTTCGAAAGGAGCCTAAATACATCATTTCTGTCATGAGCGATGTCAACAAGGCCTCACGAATCGAATTGGAGCATATTGACAAGCAGCGCAAGGCACTGGGACAGAAATCCCTTCTTGAAGGAACGCTCGACGGCCTTGACGAGAAAACAGATAACGAGAAACAGTTTGAAGCCATCCAGAATGGCAAAACTGAAAAAGAACAAAACAAGAACATAATGGACAAAAAGATATTTTATTCCAATCTCAATGCCAACTCAGATATAGAGTTAAAGGAAGATCCACAGCAGCTTGTTACCCTCTACGAGAATGGTGACAAGCAGGGCCTTTTTGATGCATTGAAACAGGCACAGAAAGAAGCAGGAGCCTATTGGGACCTTGCTACTCTTCAAAGTACAACCGGAGAAAATGCAGAGATCATCGCTGAAGATGAGAAGCATATTGCAGTGAAGTACCCGGAGTTTACCGACACATTCTTCATGTTCGAGAAGGTCACTGAGCAGCAGATTCTTGATAAGATTCAGCAGCAGGGACTTTCTGAGGATGACAGTGAAATAGCTCATCAAATTGGCAACGAGGCTGTCAAGAAGCAGTTTGACGGTATGCGAAGCCATACCCTTGAAATGCCAAACGGCACAGTTCTAGGCGTAGATTACGACCCTAGCACCAATGAAATGCTGGCTGGAGGCATAACCAACGCAGGTTTGGCACCAGAGCACCGTTCAGACTACGACCATTCCATCACCCTTGATGAGAATCTTCAAAACTTCTCCGAAGAACTCATGTCTATGGACGAATACCAGACTCAGGAGGAAGACATCGAGGAGAAAGTTTCTGAAGACCAGGAAGAGAATCTCAGCGAGGAAAACTCCGAGCAAAAAGAAGAGGCAGAGTCCCTAGAAGTATCTGAAAGCCAAGAAGAGACTAAGGAAAAAGTGCAGGATGTTGACAAGAAAGAATATGCTGCTAAGGAATGGTCCACGATTGACAATAAGCTTGAAATGCCATCCGGAGACACCCTTACGGTAGACTACAACAAAGAAAAGGACACGCTCGACGTGCTCATCACTACACCCGAAGGCAAGCAGGAAGTATACAGCACCGGCTACGACCATGACCATGAAGCAAAGGCTAATTTAGGCTTTGTCTGGGAAGAGTTGTCAAACATGAAGCAGTATCAGGAGAAAGAGTCAGAAAAGGAAGTACAGGCTCAGTCTGTTGATCCTAAGGATGAGAAGAAATATTATTCTTCATTTGCATTCATGCAGGATCAGGAAGATACTGAGCAATTTGACAAACTCCAGGAAGAAGGTAAATATGACGAAATACTTAATCTTGCTTCCGAGTACGACCAGGAGCAGGAAATAGAACTCGAATATGTCAGCAAGTCTTCTTCTCCTCATCCTGGTGATGACCTTCTTGCAGAGAATGAAGACTATGCTGTAGTTTACAATAACCGTGTTGGTGGAACATACGATCTGTTGAAAAAATACAGTGAGAACGAACTCCGCGAGGAAATCGAGCGTCTTGGTGGAATCGGTTCAAATCCTAGTGATGCTGTCAAGGAGATAGCTTATAATATGACAGCTGACGAGTTTGCCGCTATCCAGAAAGAACCAGTATTTGAAATGTCGAATGGTGAAATTCTGTATTTCCAGTACAACAAGGAGACTGACAAGATAGAAGTGGGTACTGCCACCAACAACGGCCTTGCTGTATCCGATACTTTCATGTTCGAAAGAGATAAGAGTGTGGAAGCCAATCTGGCGAATGTCTATGAGGAAATGTCGCAGAGGGAGCAGTATCGTGAACAGGAGCCAGAAGAGGAACAATCCTTGGAAGAAGAGAAGGATATAAAAGGTGAAAACACCGCAAGCATCTCGCAGGGACGAGCTGCTGCTTCGGAAAGATCAAATGACGAGAGTTACTGTTACTCTTTTGCCCGATTTGAGTCTTCTGAGCGTACCAAGGCATTTGATAGTTACCGTGAAAGCGGTGACCATGAAGCACTGCTTCATCTGGCAGAAATTATGGATGTGAGCAACCTCATTGAATTGAACAAAGTGAGAAAGAATGCACCAAAGACTTCTGACGACAAGGTTCTTGTAGAAAACAGTTCCTACGCTGTAACCTTCAATCAGCAGAATAGTACATACGATCTTTTGCGTAAGATTGAAAAGGAAGAGGTTCTGGAACTGATTGGCGATATCAACGACAACGATGAAATCAAAGCATCTTCTGTTGATGTACAGAAGTTGGCATACGAGGATGCAGCCCAGCAGGTAGCAGAATTTGCAGAGCATGCGCCACGTTTTCTGACTATGCCAAACAGAGAAGTACTAGACTTTCAGTACAACGAAGACAGTAACCAGATAGAAGTCGGCAAAATGTCTTCTGAAGGAATGGACGTACAGTACACATTCGACTACGACCTGTCAAGCAGTCCTGAGCATAATCTTTCCATTGTCCATGATGATCTTGTTCATCTGGATGAGTTCAGATTATTGAGCGATGAAGAAGTTGAGCAGAGAGAAATGACAGGAATCAGATGGCGACTTTATAAAAGCAAGCTCGAAATGCCTTCCGGTGATGTCCTCACGCCGGAATACGACCAGAAGAAGGACACCCTTAATGTTGCATATACAACCGAGGACGGAAAGCCAGAAATCTTCAGTACCAAGTACCGTCACGAAGTCAGTGCTATAGAGAATGAAAACGTTCTTTGGGAGAAATTTGCCGGAATGAAGCAATACCAGGCCAAGCAAGAGGAAAAGACCTCCAAGGACGGTCAGAAAGCCGAGGTTCCTCACGAGGACAGCCTTAGTGATACCAATGTCGTAGCCGAGGCAAAGCATATCGCCGCCACCGGAGTACCTATTGATAAGGCCGAGAAGATGGCAAAGGAGAAGTTCGAAGATATCAATCACGAGAATATGCATAAGGAAGAAGAAAGAAAGTCTGCCGAGCAGGAAAAGAAGGAAGCTCAGCAGAAGGAGCAGCAAAAGAAAAAAGAAGAAGAGCAGAAGAAGGAGAATAAGAACAGCAATGTTGTCAGTTCTCACGCCGCCCTCCTGCTTGCCGCCCTCGTTTCTTCCAAGAACAATAACGGAGTATGGTTGAATCCAGGTTTCCGCAAGGATGCCCAGTTCTTGTTTGGCAACTCTCCTATTACTGGTTATAACGCCTTGATGATGAACCTTCATAGCGAGCAGAATGGCTATCGCAGCAGCATCTACACCCAATATAATCCAGCAAAAGATAATGGGATACCTATAAAAGAAGGAGAAAAGGCATTCTATCTTAGTTGGACCAATTGGAGATATGTAAAGGGAGCTGAGGACAAACAGGGTATTTCCCCAAAGGAGTATCATTCCCTTGATTCAAAGGAAAAGAAGATGTACCAGCCACGTTCTGAGCGTAAGGTTATGAACGTGTGGAATATCGACCAGACCACATTTGCCGGCAAGGACTATGATGCTTATGTGAAGGTGATCAAGGAAAACGGAGACCAGGTGGAATCCCTCAACACCATCAAGGAAGAGAATATTGCACGAGCATATTCCGAAGTGGTGAAAAAGCATCCGGATTTTGTTGTTTTGCAGCTGGAAGACGATGTTTTCAAGGCATACAAGAAGGGAGCAGAGAAGATTTCCAAGGTTACCGGAATACCAATGACCAAGGTAGATTACCTGGGCAAGAAGGTAAACAGCGTGGAGATTAGCAAGGATAAGCTCGACGGCTATCTGAGTAAAATCGTCAATTCCGGCAATCAGGTAGTTATCTGTGACAAGCCAGAATCACCAAGACTCATCAAGACACTGACGAAACCGGAAGAAGTCTTGCAGAAAGCCAATTCCCTGGCAAAATCAGTAGCCAAGACTGAAGGACTGGATTATGATCGAGAAATGGTCGTGCGAGATGCACAGTATCTTCCTGGTGAAAAGAAGATCGTTGTCAGCGGAATGAGTGACCCAGGTATGGACGCTCGTAGTTCAGCCATTGCCAAGGCAAACGACATTTACCGAGTACTGGCAGCGATGACAGGAACCTCAGACCGTTTAGACCGAGGTGGACACGTCAACCTCACTCCTATCGATGATGTAAAGTACGAAAAACTTGTAAGGGAGTTGACCGCCGGAGTGTTTATGGCACGCCAAGGCTTACCGGCAACCTTCAGCAAGGAAAGTATGGAGCTTGTTCCATACTGGGAGAGAGAAATCAAAGAATCTCCTCGTATGGTGAGCATCATTGAAAAGGACGTGAACAATGCCGTAGAAGTTCTGGACAGACTTGAAAAGAACATCAAGCCAGACTACAAGAAAATAGTAGGTATGAAGGCAGAGAAGCAGATGCTCAACAAGTCAGACTATACCATCATCAAGAAGATCAACGAGTTTCCAAATATTGACACAAAGGAGATCGTCGTGGTGAAGGATACCGTCAACAAGAAGGCATCAGTTATTCTTCCGCAGGGAGCCTCTCTGGAAAAAGACAACGAAGTACCAGGAATGCGCAAGGACAGAATCAAGAACGCTCTCAGCAAGGAAGGCTTTGAGGTTGAGAAGTTCTATAATGCAGGTGGTCGCCTTGGCTTGAAACAGCCAAATAACTATTTCGCTGATAAGGAAATCTCCGTAGTCCGTCTTCATCAATATGAATTGATTAGTAATGAGAAGGTTGACCTCTCTGATCTTAAGAAAGAGGTGAAGTTCAAGATCAAGGATTTCCAGGTGTTGCCAGACAAGGAGTTAGGCAGATACTTCTTTCATGTCCAAGCAGAAGGTGAAAAGGCTTTCGACATCGTGCCAGAAAAGGAATATGTCAATTCCTTCTTTAAGGCAATCAAATCCCCAGATCCCGAGGATAAGAGTAAGATGATAAAGGCTCTGTCTGAACAGTTCTACAAGTTAGGTAAAGCCCATCCGGAAATGATCGTTGACCTGGTCAGTCCACGAAAGGTTGATGTTGACATGAGCAGAATCAGTTCTTCCCATATCTACAAAAGCCAGGAGGATCCTAAAATCAAGTATATCAAGGCGGTTATCGATGGACAGGAACATGTAAAGGTAATCCCTGCTGACCAATACAACAAGCTGTTTGCAGCAGAGGATAAGCCAGCATACGCCAAGGCTCTGGCTGCGGTGACGTTCGAGTCACTCTTGAAGAAAGGCAATACAGAAAGTGTTGACAACTCTCAGAAAGATACGAACGAAAAAACCGTGTCCAAAGCGACACCCATCGAGCAGTCCGCAGTGAATAAGACTGTTGGACAGCAAGAAGATAACGAACATCATCAATCTATGAAGTTCGGTCGTAAATAAATATTCTGTAACATAAGGGTAGGAGAATCTCCTACCCTTAAAAAGAAAGAACAATGAGTCAAGACAAACAAAAGTTCATCGATAAATACAAGGAAATCGCCATTCAGCAGCAGCTAAAGTATGGCATTCCTGCTTCCATCACGCTCGCCCAAGCCATCTTGGAGAGCAGTTATGGAACGTCGAAACAGGCGAAAGAATGCAAGAATTTCTTTGGTGTTAAAAAAGGAGAAAGTTGGAAAGGAGATACAGAAGACTATCATGATGATCATCCCAAAGCTGAACCTTTTCGCAAATATTCAAATCCAGAACAAAGTTTTGAAGATCATTCTAAGATATTAACAACAAATAATGGAAAAGTGGCAAAAGCCTGTAAGGGTTTCTCCGCAACAGATTATCAAGGCTGGGCGCATGCTATTGCTTATAGTGGCTATTGCAATTTAAAAGGTAGCGCAACTTATGAACAAAACCTTCTAGGTGAAATTAGTGATTACAATCTCCACTCCATTGACCTGGAAGCAGAAAAGCGCAGGGCAAACGGAGAAGTAGCCAAGCAAGTTGACACCAGACATGTCCTTCAGCCAATGTCTGGTAACTTTGCCATGCCAATTGATTTTTCAAAGGATATTGAAGTTTCAAGTGAATTTGGAATGCGCAAACATCCTACCAAAGGCAAGATGATGAAGCATAATGGAATAGATATATCAACTAAGGGTCAACATCTTCCTGTCTTTGCTACAGAAGACAAAGGTAAGGTAGTGAAAGTAGGCTATCAAGAAAAAGGTGCCGGAAACTATGTTACAGTAGAATATAACCGTCCTGACGGAAATAAATTCCGAACAACATATATGCACCTCAGTGAGGTAAAAGTCAAGGAAGATGATATTGTTAATGCAAACCAGCAACTTGGAGTAACAGGTTCAACAGGAGCTAGTACTGGTGTACACTTACACTTTGAAGTTCGTGAGTTTGATGGAAAATCGTTCAAGGCAGTTTCCCCGGTCAACTATCTTGCAGAATTACAACTACGTTCCGGCGAGCCATGTTCTTTGGATAAAGGCGGTAAGGATTATCTTGCCGAAGCCAAAAGTAATATGGTCATCGGACAAAGTCCTACTCCGGAGAGCAATCTCCTGGCAGACAAGACAAATTCCAATGACCCTACCAAATGGCTGGCAAAGCTGATGGAGCAAAATGGAGAAATGCCTGGCGACAAACAGGACATAATTTCTTCTCTTATAAGTATGTATTTTACAAAAGCATTATGTCTTGTGGCAGGTTTGACACAAAGTGAAATAGAAGAAGATCTCAAAAAAGAGCAGGAACAGCAACAAGCTGCAGAAAACTCTTCACAGACCACGGCAAAGAAAGATGAAACCGTTAACGCAAAAGATATGAAGCAGACGGCAAGTAATTATTTTGAGGCAGAGATGCAGCAGGACAACCTGGGACAAAACCAAGGTCGTAGAATCGGATAAATTAATTTAAATATATTGAATTATGATTAAATGTAATGTCACTTTATGCGGAAAGATTTTCATTTCCGCACAGGAAAAGACCTCTAAGGACGGTCAGAAGTTTTTAAGTTTTGGTGTATCCATCCCTATGAAGGGAAAGGATGAAAGCGTAACAGAGCTTCGCATCAATGTATCAACACAAGGAACTCAGGCAGAAGCCGGCAACTATATTTCCGGTCGCAGAGTCACGGTAGTCGGTGTCATGTATGTCAAGAAGATTGAGAACAACATCTATTACAATCTCCGTGCTACTTCTCCTATTCAGTTCAACGAGACTACTGATTCGGACAATCTCAGTGGTTCCATTGAGTTTACCGGAAAGATAGGTCCAAAAGGAGTCAAGGATCTCAAAAGTAAGAAAGGTAACGATTTCCAGGTCTTCGATGCCTTCACCCATGACTCAGAGGGCGAGAAGCAGGGCTTCTATTGGGTACACTTCACCAATTTCTCCCCTATCCATGAAGATTTCTTCAAGGCAGGAGAATATGTTGAAGTAAATGGTGAAATGGAACTGGACGTTTTTCGTAGCGAGGCAAGAATCAACTGTCGAGCAATAAACATCAAGAAGCATGAGTTTGCACAAACAGGCAATGGTGCTCAGCAGCAAGGTCAGGCATAGCATCCTGCACGGTTTGTTTACTGTAGTCATAGTCTTCCTTGGGGGCATTATGGCTACATACATTATGTTATCTAGAAAACAATAATAACGGAGAGTGCCTATCTGCACTCTCCTTTTAAAATAATAAGAGTATGGCAAATGACAATATGAATGTGGTAGATAGAATCCGTTCCGGCTGGGGGCGATTTTTCAGCAGAGAAAACGGACGTGCCACAGAAACAAAATACATACCACAAAGCCGTTTCTTCTCTCCATCAGAACTAGAAGAGTTGGAGAAAAAGGATGAGTTGAATCCTATAGAGAAAAGAGCTTTAGAATATGGCAAGATTGCAGCTAAGCAATCCAACCGTTCCAACATCGAGTATGTACCTGTTTTATTTGACGGAACAACGCTTGTTGCATGGGTAGATGGAGAGGAAAGCCCTCTTGCAGACTTTCGTGCAAAGATGATGAATGACGAGCTTAAGAGAGAAGGTTATCAGCTTTCAAAAGAACTTGAACAGTCTATATTGGAAGAACAAGGTAAAGCTCTAGTTGACAAGCTTTTCATAAGCAAAGGTGAAGAATATATCAAAGTTGATTCCTATTCAGGCGACAATGAACCTTCACTGTCTTTTACATCATATAATATAGAAACTATGGAGTCTGCCAATATTCCTTACGACGTGCGTCTTTTTCAGGAAATGTTGGGACGCGAAGAGATGAAAGAGGCAGAAACCTATAATGTTCTTGATTTTGATAAGAAATTGCAAACATTACGTGAATCACAGAATCTCCTGCAAGATACCGTTAAATTCATCGAGGAAAGCAAAATATACAAGGGCAAACTGGATATCAGCGAAGGTCATGAGTATTCCAGTCTAGGTGATTACAGTTCACATTCCTGGAGTTATGGTGCAGGAAATATCGAATTTTATGGTTACTTCGAAGATGACGGTGATGCCATTCAGACAAAGGTTATCAATACAAAGTCTGCATACCACTACCGTGAGTTATTAAGAGAAGTGTCTGATGCCGTTCAAAGAGAAAAAGTTCTGAATGATGTCAATGCAATGAGGCAGGCTTTGGGAAAAGAACCAATTCAGGGAGAACATCAGATTACATATCTTACAACTCAGAAAGACTATCTCTTAAAAGAACTCCTTGAAGCAATGGATGCAACATCTTTAGCAGCACAAGGACCATCAAATACCGAGTTGGAACATCGTCAAGACGAAGCTGCTTTTCTCAAACTCAACAAGGCTCTCAACGCCGTAACTGGAAGTTACGACAAAAGCGAGAAAGTGCTGGAAGACTATGAGAAGTCCAATGGCATTCACGATAACGACATTAGTAATATGGCCAGAAGAATGAATAGTGTATCGAAATATATCGATACACTAAAGGATACACGTATCCCTATGTCGGGTGACTTTCAGGAACATTTACCTAAGTACCATCATCTGAGAGAACTCTACAGTAAGTTTGAGAGTAGTGAAGAAGAACTACATGGGTATTCACGTTCCGTAGGTGCAGAAGAAGGAGAATATGAGCGACTGAAGGTTAACTATAAAAATGCCTCAGATGCTTTCAATAAAGAGTTGACTGATATTCTTGACTATTATGAGAACCTGATGAATCTCAATGGCGAGACCATACATGAAAATGTTCAAGGACTTGAATACTATGGCAAGAGAAGCTTAAAGAATCATATCTTGGATGAAATCACCGAAAAATTTGTTATAGGCTTCGAAGGTGACGAAATAACAAGAGTCAACGATCTTGAAATCCATGGTTCACGAGGCCGTGGTACAGCTCGCCCGGATAGTGATTTAGATGTTGTTGTAGAGTATGAAGGTTCACTTAGAGAAGACGATGCATTCAACTTCTTGAATGAAGATCCTTTAATCTATAATGGCATTAAGGTAGATGTTAATCCAATTCGGAAACAGGAAACAGGAACACTTCAAGACTATATGGTAAAATCTCGTAAATATGACCAGCAAATCTTGAAACAGTTAGGTGTAGATAACGCTAATAAGGCAGAGGCAGAAAAGAAAATACGCTTTTCAAGAGTTAGTACAGACATAGAGTCTCTAGACACAGAGTATATCAATGCTGTTAAAAGCGGCGATATGAAGAAAGCGCAACAAATGGTTAATGCTGCAGCTGCCATAGCAGGATATAATTCTTCATCTTCCTATCAAGGGACATCAGCCTTTAACGGAGCTGCGCCTTATGGCAATGGATATTTCAATAGTCCAGAAGAACGTAAGAAAGCATGGGATGCGGACCCAGAGCATCTGGAATATGAAGGAGACCAGACATTAGGCGATTATATCAAGAATGGCATTGATGTAAACAGTCTCAGTTTCATAGCCCTCGACCCTCGTAATCTCAGAGCAGCAGATAATTACCGCCGAGAAGCAATTGAAAATATCCGTCAGGCCATCCAGTCAAAGAGTGACACTATAACAATGTATAGAAGTGTCCCTTCTGATGTAAAAGAAGGCTCTTTCAGAAATGGAGACTGGGTGACACCTAGTTATGGCTATGCTGTCGATAATGCTAGTGTCCATGGATGGGGAGACAACTACCGTATCATTGAGCAGAAGGTTTCTGTTGATGAAATCTGGTGGGATGGTAATGATATTGCAGAATGGGGATATGGCAACGAACAGGACTACGTTCAAGACAAGGATTACGCTTATAAAAACACAAAAAATAATCGTAAATCCCTGGATGCTGTAACCTATGATAACGATGGTAACATTATTCCGCTGTCAAAGCGATTCAATGATGCATTAGCCGATGTACGATATCAGAGATCCGGTCAAACAGTCTCTCCAGCAAAGATGGAAGTAGAACTGCGAGATACCCTCATTGGCAAACTGCGTAGTGCCGGTATTGATGTCATTACTGATGTCGATGAGGGACAGCGTGTACTGGATACCTTCAATAAGGATGCTCGTCATCAAGCAGTTTACCATGGCAATAATTCCGTAAAGACAGGATATAATCCAAGGAACTATATTACACCTGTACGAGGAGAGTGGACTAAAGAAAAAATCATAAAAAGATTGAAAGAATCAGGTGGAAGTTTAGCCGGATATTCTCGTGCAGCAGAACTTATATCTGAATTTGATAGTCCAAAGGAACTTTCGGAACATATGTTTTATCATGGTACTTATTATGGTAGAGGTAGATTAAAACCGAGTATGATAATGAGTGACAGAGAAGTAGAACGTATCGGCGGTGGTGGATATGGCGACAAATATTGGGGTATCAGTGTAAGTAAGAGCAAAGAGATTGCCTCAAGATTTAGCGGTATTCATGAAGGAGTTTTTATTTATCCTATCGTATTGGCAAAAAATGCAAATGTTAAAGAAATGCCAGATTTAAATGATGCTGCCGACTTAGATGATTGCATTATAGACCTTTGGAAAGAAGGAATTGATGCCGTATGGATTGGTGACAAAAACCGTGGAGAGCAAGAGCTATGTGTAATCAATCCTAAAGCTATTGTCAACATTGACAGTTCTGATTACTACAAAGCATTCATGCTTGGAAGTGAAAAGAATCCTCTGCGTATTATTGATAAAGCAGGAATTGAAAAATTATATGCTGATGCCAAGACTTTCGTAAAGCAAAAGCAACTTGCTCCAAGAAAGCCCTCTTCACCTTCAAATTTTGTTAGCGATGAATCAGGAAGATTAGCTAAAGATAAGGATGGTCATTTAATCTTGAAGTCTAGAGAGAAATATCAAGAAGAAAGGAAAGTGTATGAACAAAAGATAAGTGACTACGAATCTTCGCAAGAGCTAGCAGACTGGAAACAGGTTCAATATGATGCTAGCAGAAATATCCGTTTCTTCAAGGACAAAGAAGGTACATCGTATGGGTTTACCGTCAATGACAAGATATATGTTGACCCACGTATTGCCACAGTTGAGACACCCATCCATGAATACTCTCATCTTTGGGCCACTGCCATACAGAAGGCCAATCCGAAAGAATGGGAGAACATTGTAGGTCTGATGAAGAATACATCCATCTGGAACGAAGTCAAGGCAAGCTACAAGGACCTGCATACCGACAACGAGATTGCCGACGAAGTTCTTGCAACGTATTCTGGAAGAGCTGGTGCAGAGAAACTTCGTAAGATGGTAAGTGACAGCAACGGCGAGGGAGTTTCCGCAATCAAGAAGGCAACCATTAAAAGGGATGTCTTCTTCCTGGAGTCTGCGCTGAAGAAATTCTGGCAAGCCATGGCTTCCTTCCTTGGTATTCACTATGAGAGTGCCGAACAGGTAGCCGACCAAGTGCTGAAAGATATGCTGAACGAAGTGAATCCTGCCAAAAAGCTGAAGGAGTTTACAGAGAGCCGTGACAATCTCTATCAGGAATATGTCGAGAATGGCAATATGGAAAAAGCCTTCGAACTAGTTATGGAAGAAGCATCCATGAAGCTGGCAGAAAATCCAATGCCAGAGGTAACAGATGCCTATAGTGTTAGCCGTGAGCAAGAACCAGAGACTACCATCAAAGTATATAAGGTATTCACATTGGATAAAGATGGCGACCCTTCTACTCTATTTGTAAGTGGCAAAGACAAGCTGCCAATGGGAGTATGGCTGAACGCACAGGACTCATGGCACTTTACTGCGGCCAATGGCAAGGACTATGTGCCATCAACACGCAATCCAAACGGTAGAGGTAGCAAGACCGGCTCCTCTGTGCTCATACCAAATGAGCAGGTACGTCAGGAGTTAATCCAAAGAGGCTTCCTACCAGAAGGTTCAAAGGCCAAGTACATCACAGCCCTCGCCTACCGCCCTGGCTGGCATGCAGCCGACCTGCCATATTTTCCACAAGGAGGCAAGCAGGATCCGGAGAGCAACTATGGCAATATTCATCGTTCCAACCAGGTTGTCTTCGAGTGTGAGCTTTCTGCTAATAAAGATTACACCGAGACTGCTAGGTACCAAGCAAAGGCATATAACAGTGATGGAAAGTTTGTTGCACGCAATGCCGACCTTCAGTACATGCCAAAGAATGGATTTTACCAATATACCACCAACCAGTTCTTGAAGGATGAAGACAAGGGACATTGGTATATAGGTGGAGCCATGAAGATAAACCGTGCCCTGACGCAGGAAGAGTGCGACACAATCCTGAAAGAGAACGGCAAGGCTGTCCAGGAATGGGAAAACGACATATTGGACTTGAAAAAGCTCAATTATGCCACTATTTCTTCAAAGGTCAAGCCAGTTCTAGCACCAGTAATGTATGATGAGACTGGAAAAATGATTCCTCTTTCCAGACGTTTTGAAGACAGCCGTACAGCCATCAATGTGCCACGGCGTATGTTTATTGGAACAATCGGTGCTGCCAATGTGGACACTGCCAGCAAATCAGTAAATCTGTCTAGTCGTCTTGATTTGTTAAGTCTAGCAAAACAGATGAATACAGCAGGTTCTTCTGCAAAAGACATTAAGCAAATCACTGGCTGGGAGATAGGAGCAGACAACAACTGGAAATACGAAACCGAAGATGTGAAACGCTTCGACTGGAATGGAAATATTCTCTACGAAAAGAATCATCCAGATTTCAAACGTTATATGGAACTTGTTAATAAAGACAACGAACATGTTTTTTGTGAAGGAGAAGCTTTACGCCCTAGCGAAGTAGAAGAGTATGACCGTCTTGCAGAGAAATATGGTGGATTAGAAGGAAAGCTTGATAATCATACAACGTTGGATGCATATATAGATGCTCCTGATGTTTTCGAAGCTTATCCTGAATTGAGGAATGTCAAGGTGGAATTTGAAGCTTTAAAAGGTAATGAAAAAGCTTGTTTCACCTCTGCTCACAATTATTTAGATCGTCTTTTAGATGTAGATGACAGTTTAAAGTTTGGTGGAACCATAACAATTAACACCAACAAGCTAAATCGTTTCCAAGACGAGAAAGATATTCGCGGCATAATAGGGCACGAGATTCAGCACGCAGTTCAAGAAATCGAAGGTTTTGCAAGAGGAGGAGCACCTCAAACAATTCGAAAGGAAATCCAGGAAAATGTAGCTAGTCATCAAGCAGAAAAGGATTTCATAGTTGGTAATCTCAAGCAATGGGCTGTATTGACAGAGTTGGCAAACCGTCTTGAATCATCGATAGAAGAACTCCAGCGTGAAGGAAAGGTATGGCAGGAAATTGGTCGCCGCCATTATTGGGATGCAATGAATGAGATAGACACATATCCAAACGAAAAGTACGAATTGGAAAATGAGTACGAAAAAGTGTTCGGAAAGGATTTTGATGGCTTAGAAGTTGCAAAAAGCGGATATCATGTGAAGGAGGCTGCCATTGAGCTGCGTCGCCAGGCACAGGTCTGTAAAGACAAGCTAACGACTTCCGACAATATAACATTAAAGCAAATGACTATAATGGAAGAATCTTTAAAGAACAACAGTGACAACCAGATATACTGGAAATTAGCAGGTGAAGTTGAAGCTCGGAATACCAGTAAACGAGTTGGAATGTCACCATTTCAACGCCGTAATACCTTGGCATCTGAAACCGAAGATGTTGATCGTAAAGAGCAGATTGTAATTAAAGAAAGTCCGCAGAGAAACTACATCACTTTATCTTCACCACCTACTGGCCGTTGGCACACGGGAGTCATAGAACAGCGTGAGGCTTGTGAAGGATATGCCGAGTTGATCAGTAAGGCGATAAAATGCAATCTCGTCTGGAATGATGATTCAGTCGGTAAGGCATTCAATTTGAATGGTCAACCTTTCGATATCGGAGACTCATATATACTTTCTTTGCACTGCAACAAAAAAGGTTACAACACCCCTATCTTTGCAAGTGAGCAAGAAGTAAGGATGCTCAACATAAAAGTGTGGGAGAAGACCGAGCCATTTTCGCTCATAAAAAATGGAGAGGTGAAGAAGTTGTATAATATAGAGGATCTCAGTTCGTTTCCTCAAAGATTCGAAATCATAAAGCAAATTGAGGATAGAGAAGCAATGAAGAAAGCGAAGGCAAATGCCTTGTCTGTTTTTCCTGTCGGGAAATATCCGGAACTGGGGATAAATACAGTCAAGGATGATGTACAACTTGATTATAATGAACGCAGAGATTTGGCAAAGAATCTACTTGACATTTCCCGGGGTACGATGCCGGACTCTTATGAGGCTAAGAGCAAGGAAACTCTCGTCCGTTGTGTTGCCATGGGAATGCTTGGAAATCTCTATGAGTTCCAATATTCGGAGAAGGTGCCAGGAAGTAATGGCTTGATTGCACGTCTAGAAAGAGACCCTGCCTTCAGTAAGGAGATTCTGGATAAAGCATCGGCTTCTGTAGCAAAAGTAAGTACATTCGTAGAAGAGAACGTCCGGTCTTTCGGGGAAGACAAGAAGTTAGACCTTCGCAGTCTCACCCCCATCGATATGGATGTTGACGGAAATGGTATTGTTGAAAGTCAGGAAAATCTTGCAGCTGACAAGAAACAAGGGGAAGATGAACCTGCTTCACAATCGCAAGACACTTCCCACAAGCACAAAGGAAGAGTAGTATAATGTAGTTGTTTCCATCCTAGAGTGATACAAGCTCTAAGGTGGAAACTTCATTTTATGAGAGAAAACAGAATATTTTCATTCCCAAAGTGATTTTTTTCATCATAAATGTAGTTTATTAGGAATATTTGCGTAACTTTGCCACCTAAATATAAAATAGTAAATGAGAAATATGAAAAAAGTTTTTTTAATGTTATTGGTAGTTATCGTCTGCATAAACAGTTATGCGGCCGATAACGTTGTGCAGCAGCGTAGAAATGTAAGAAAGGCACCAGTTAAGACGGGAAGTGTCGTCAATGAAAATTGTATGTCTTTCATGGGGATATCCTTCAATATGTCTTTGACAAATTTTGCGAAGGCATTGAAGGCAAAGAACTTCAATGTCGTTGATAACACTTTAATTTTCGAAGACTATAATATTACAGGTCCTGCTTTTGGAGTTGAGAACTGTAAGGTGTATATATATAATTCTAATGATGGAATAAATGAAATATATATAGAAAAAGAGTTTGCTTCAGAAAAGGCCTGGAAGGAAGCAAGGGAAAAAATTGAAACCTATCTCAATAAAGCTTATCCAAACTTTCAAGCAACTAACTACTATCTAGTTGACGAAAAGGGAACGTGCATAAAATATCATTGCAGGAAAATAGGAAACAAAAATAATGTACATTATGGAAATATTTATATCACAGCAGAAGTACATAATGAAAATCGGTTTAGTATAAAGGCAGCAATATACGATAACAAAAAGTATCATGAGTATTTTAATCGTATTCATAGTAATTTTGATTTTACAAAATATGACATATCTGAATTTGCGCCTTCTTCGTTTAATCAATGTATTCTTGATATTCATGATGACTTCTTGAAATTTACTGTTAGTATAAACAATCATACTAGTACGTTTTTTGCATTTGAGGATGATTACTCTTATTTTACTAACTGGTTTTTTTACAAGGAAACTAGCACAGCAGAAAAAAAAGAACTTATAAAAAGATATTTAACTTCTTTCGACATAGATGACAGTAACATCTACGAATGTACAAAACAAAGGTTTAAGCAGTTGGCAAAATACTATGACCAGGAACAGATACGCAAACAGAAAGAAGACAGGATTATGAAGGAAGCCTTATTGGTTAAGTCACCTGGAGAGTATATCTTCCGTGCGATCGAGGGCTTGGACAACATCATTAAGTACAAGAAGGACGGCAGCTATGACAGACGTTATCAAATGTTCCGAAAGGCGTGGAACAGAGGTGTTGGCGGCAGCAGTAGCAGTGGTACCAACTGGGATGGTCTGAATGATGCACAGAAGTCCGTGATTCATCAGAACGATAATGCAAGATAGCAAAAACACGTCTGAAGGTGTACAGAGGGCACCTTCAGACGTGTTTTTTGTATTATCATCATGAATGCCAATTCTTCTTCTCCCCTACTAAAGCCCCAAAATCGACATAAAGTATTCTGGATTTTCCAGATTCATCTAGCCTTTACAGACTACTCTTCACTTTCGATCCGAGATTTTTTTTGATGCATTCCGGCATAATCCATCATCACCTGAGCCTTTTTACGTGCAATAAAGGATGGTGGTGTATTGAGGACAGTAAGCCAAGGAATATGGCGAAATATTTTAGGAAAGCCCCAATCTCTGATTTGTGGAAGGAGTTCCATAAATATTTTCCCATATAGTGGCTATGCCCGGTCCTTGGAGTCTGTCTGCGCCACCATAACTTTGCAAAGTAAAAAACCAGGGTTGATGGAACATTCAAGAGAATAGCAAAGAATTGAGGTCGAAAAAGTGAAGGGTATATATAAATAGGTATAAACCCAAAAGAAAAGAGGGAGTATCTTTACTCCCCCTCTCTAGTTATAATATTCAAATCACTCAAATGCGGAAACAAGTTCCGCTTTATTCTTGGACACAGCGAACACTAAACCCGTTCGCGCGATTGTTGTTGTTGAATGGATTCACGCCACCACTGTTGAAGTCCAAGTTGTAACCGTTACTGTCATTGTACGGTGAAGAACTCCAAGAGTAACCGTCACTGCCAACGCTGCTCGGCGGTGTGATATCCTGCAACTCTACACGGTTCACCTTGACACCCCACTTGTTGGTGGCATCATCGAGAACCGAACGCAGCTTTGTGTTGATGGTATCACGAGAAGTAAGAGCCTGGTCCAGTTCCATTTCACCGATGATATTGCGCAGTGTTGTCTGAGTCAACTTCTCAATAGCATTGGGAAGGTTGTTGATTTCATATACTCTCTTGAAAGGATCCACAATCTGGAAGTAAAGCAGAGCATTGATCTGCATCTGGATATTATCTTTGGTGATAACATTCTGACGGTCAAAATCATAAACCTGCTCCCTTAAATCAATGTTGCTGGTATATCCATACTTGCCGTTCCTCATCACGACAATCTCCTTGGCATGGTCAATGAACGGAATGATGACATTGATGCCAGGATTGAGAGTAGCATAATAGCGGCCCAAGCGTTCAATGATTTTCGTCTCACTCTGAGGAATGATAACGACAGATCTCATCACCAGTACAATCGTCATGATGCAAATAAGGAATAATACTTGAACTACCCACAAGCTAAAGACTTATGGGATTCCGACTTCATCAAGGAATGCTTGCAAGCAAGTCTTACGCCCTCTCCAT
>ENA-OPSA01000056-OPSA01000056.1-human-gut-metagenome-genome-assembly--contig:-NODE-56-length-24943-cov-11.337191_pt1 | contig 24943 bp, 20 predicted proteins | sample MGYA00241804_ERZ501899 | MGnify/ENA primary metagenome ERZ501899 (study PRJEB25962, sample SAMEA2042110) | human gut metagenome | biome: human gut; feature: human-associated habitat; material: faeces...
TATATATATATATAATAATATATAATATATAACAATTTAAAACAACTTTGAACTATAAGGGCTATATACCCCCTAGGAAAAACTGAGGAACTGAGGAACTGAGGAAATGATAGAGACTTAGAATCTTACTCTTGATACTGTTGATAGGTGCTTATGTTAAAAGTTAAGTATCAGATTATCAGATAAATAAAACACTTAACCCCCTGAAATAAGGGGTCAAGTGTTTATTGTGATACCCATACGTCGTGAAACACAACGTATGGGTATGAAAAGAATTTCGTTACATTGAACTTTCAAATCGTAACTTGATGAGATCTGGCTAATTTTACATCTCAACCACTACTTCATGCTTGCCTTCAGAGCAAGGAATGATGGTGCCTGAGATAGGAGTGCCATCCACTGTAATCTGCTTCACACCCTTCTGGTTTCCGCTAGGATTCTTTACTGTGATATGGTATTCGCCACCACGGAACTTGCGGGTTACCTCATACTCCTTAGCGGTGCTTGGGAGACAAGGATCGATGAGCAAACCTTCATAATCAGGCTTGATACCGAGGATGAATTCTGATACTGTATACCACATCCATGCCGCTGTACCGGTGAGCCAGGAGTTCTTTCCTTCGCCCGGCTTGGCTGCATCCTTACCGGCTACCATCTGGCAGTTTACGTAAGGCTCTACCTTGTGAAGTGTCTGATATTTTTCCTCTACATAGCTAGGCAGAATCTTGGTATAATGGCTCCAGGCATCGTTGCCTCGGCCGGCTACAGTCTCTCCGATGATGACCCAAGGATTGTTGTGGCAGAAGATACCGGCGTTCTCCTTGTAGCCTTCAGGATAAGAAGAAATCTCACCCATTTCTACATGATAGGTAGTGTAGGCTGGGTTGTTCAGCACCATTCCGTGCTCGCATTCCAGTCGTTTCTTGCTGCTATCCAGTGCTTTATCGCAGAGTCCTTCTTCCAGACCGATACCAGCCATCGTACACCAGCCCTGGCTCTCGATGAAGATTTTGCCTTCCTCGTTCTCATCACTACCAATCTTGTTGCCGAAGAAATCGTAAGCGCGGAGGAACCATTCACCGTCCCATCCATGCTGCTTCACAGCCTCGTTCATCTCATCTACAGCCTGCTGCATGCGCTCGGCTTCTGTCAAATAATCTTCTTCTGCAAGACCGGCTATTTCGCCATCCTTGCTTTCCATAGCTTCCTTGGCAAGCTGCTTGCACAGAACCACATAATCCTTGCCGGTAACCACGAACAGACCGGCTATCATCAGACTCTCTGCCTTGCTTCCTTCGCCCTTGTTTTCGGTGGTCTGGAAACTCTCGTTAGGGTCCCAGGAGAAGCAGTTCAGGTTCAGACAGTCGTTCCAGTCGGCTCTTCCGATGAGTGGCAACTTGTGTGGACCCAGGTTGTTGATAACATGGTTCATCGAAATCTTGAGGTGCTCGAAGAGGCTTACTTCTGTGCCTGGCTGGTTGTCGAAAGGCACCTGCTCAGCGAGGATAGAGAAGTCGCCCGTCTCCTTGATATAGGCTACGGTACCGAAGATGAGCCAGCAAGGGTCGTCGTTGAAACCGCCACCGATATCGTTGTTGCCGCGTTTGGTGAGCGGCTGATACTGGTGGTAGCAGCCACCGTCAGGGAACTGGGTGCTGGCGATATCGATGATGCGCTGGCGGGCACGGGTAGGTATTTGATGAACGAAACCTACGAGGTCCTGGTTGGAATCGCGGAAGCCCATGCCTCGACCGATGCCGCTCTCGAAGAAACTTGCCGAACGCGACATACAGAAGGTGATCATGCACTGATACTGGTTCCAGATGTTCACCATGCGGTCTAACTTATCGTTGCCGCTCTTCACGGTGAAGATGTTCAGCAGGTTATCCCAGTACTGGTTGAGTTCTGCGAAGGCAGCATCCACCTTTTCGGTGGTATCAAACTGGGCGATAAGCTGATGAGCCTTCTCCTTGTTGATTACCTTCTTGGCGCTGAACTTCTTGTCCTGTTCGTTCTCCACATAGCCCAGCAGGAAGATAAGGTCGCGGCTCTCGCCTGGCTGCAGGGTAACCTCGATATAATGAGATGCGATAGGGCTCCAACCGTGGGCAAAGCTGTTGCGTGGCTTGCCTTCCATCACAGCCTCAGGCTCGGCAAACTCGTTGTAGAGTCCGATGAAGCTTTCGCGGTCGGTATCGTAGCCCTGAATCTCGGTATTCACTGTGTAGAAAGCATAGTGGTTGCGGCGCTCACGGTATTCGGTCTTGTGATAGATGGTAGAACCCTCTACCTCCACCTCGCCCGTAGAGAAGTTGCGCTGGAAGTTCTCCATATCGGTAGCAGCATTCCAGAGGCACCACTCTGCAAAGGAGAACACCTTGAGGGTCTTCACCTCCTTAGTCTGGTTCTTCAGCGTCATCTTCTGCACCTCAGCCCATGTATGGAGCGGTACGAAGAAGAGCACACTTGCCTCTACGCCGTTCTTGCTGCCCGTGATGCGGGTATAGTTCATGCCGTGGCGGCACTCGTAGCTGTCGAGCGGTGTCTTGCAAGGTTTCCATCCCGGGTTCCATACGGTATCGCCATCTTTGATATAGAAATAGCGACCGCCGTTATCCATCGGCACACCATTGTAGCGATAACGGGTGATGCGACGGAACTTGGCATCCTTGTAGAAGGAATAACCACCTGCTGTGTTTGAGATGAGCGAGAAGAAATCCTCGTTACCCAAATAATTGATCCAAGGCCATGGAGTCTTTGGATCAGTAATCACGTATTCGCGATTGGCGTCATCAAAATGACCATACTTTTTTTCTGCCATTGTTTTTTTAATGTTATTTCTTGGTAAAATATACTATTTTGATGCAAAGATAGTAAAAAGTTTCAGTTTCGGGGTTAGAAAACAGTTTTTTTTTGTATTTTTGCAATGAAAAGTTTGATGATTATCATCATTCTATTAACATTTTATACAGTTGGCTTATGAAAAGAAACATTTTATCACTTCTGGTAGCTCTCTTTGCAACCTTGCAGGTAGCGGCTCAGACATACGACAACTTGTGGAAGCAAGCTGAAATCAATGCTCAGAAGGACCAGCCTAAGAGCGAAATCGCGGTGATGAAGAAAATTATCGTCAAGGCTTCGGCTGCCAAAGATTACGGGCAGCTGCTGGCGGCTGAGACAAGACAGATGACACTCTGGAATGAGATTTCGGCTGACTCGCTGACGCCTAACGTGAAGCGGATGGAAGCAGAGGTGCTGAAGGTGAACGACCCGGCATTGAAGGCGGTGAGATATGCCGTGCTGGGTAAGGTGTATCGTGATATGAACGAAAAGAAAAGCCAGGAGTACTTCAAGAAGGCCCTAGAACAGCCTGAACTTCTTGCCAAGCATACTTCTACCGAGTATGTTCCATTGACGCTGAAGGGCGTGGATGGCAGTTCCTTCAACAACGATCTGCTGCATCTCATCGGATTCGAGGCAGACAGCAAGGAGGCGTATCTGCAGCTGTACACCTATTATAATAAGGTGGGCAATAGGGGCGCGGCTTGTCTCTGTGCCTATAAGCTCATCGAGAAATACCGCCAGGACGACGTGAGAGAGGTGAAGAAATCGAAGTATCTGCAGACCATCGACTCGCTCATCCAGGTTTATCAGGATATTCCGGAGGCAGGCGAACTTGCCGTGGAGCATTTCCGCTTCATGGAAGGTGCTACCGATGCCAAACCGCAGGATAAGCTCAACTATATCAACTATGCGCTGAGCCGCTGGGGTGGATGGTCGAGAATGAACGAACTGAGAAATGCGCAGAAGCGACTCACCGAACCGATGTTCCGGGTGAAGGATATGCCGCAGGTATTGCGACCTGGGGAGAAGGCGTGGGTGCAGCTGAACGTGCGCAATCTCCAGAACCTGAAAATCAGCATTTCCCGCCTCAATATTACGGCAGATAACGATTATAATGCGCAGGATGAGGCTACCTATAAGATGCTCCTGAAGAAGACCACGAAGCTGCATCAGAAGGATTTCAGCCGCAACTACTATGGTCGCCCGGATTACGAAGAGGTGAAGGATTCCATCGAAATCGGTGGCAATCTGCCGCTGGGTGCCTATCTGATGGAGGTGACTTCGGATAATACCGGCATCGCTCCGCAGCGAGAACTCTTCTATGTCAGCAATCTGGCGGTGATGATCCAGCAGTTGCCTGATGATAAGCATCGCTATGTAGTGGTGAATGCTACTGACGGACAGCCTATCGCTGGGGCGAAGATAGAACTCTATGACCAGTGGTATGGTTTCAACATGAAGAAGGACAAACGAACGGTTCATGCCCGCTTGACGACCGATGAGAACGGAGAGGCTTACTTCAAGAATGTGGATGGAAACGTCTTGATTTCCACCAGCAATGACAAGTTTACGCCTGCCAAGGATATCTATCTTTCTCGCACCCGCTATTACGAACGGAAGGATGACAAGATTGAACATCAGCTGTTTACCGACCGCAGCATCTATCGCCCGGGTCAGACCGTGCATGCCTCAGCCATTTCCTACATCGTGAAGAAGGGCTTGGATGCCAGTGTGCCTGGCAAGAGCATGGAACTGAATTTTATCCTGCGAGATCCTAACTGGAAGCAGGTGGCAGAACAGAAGGTTACGACCGATGAATATGGTACGGCTTCGGTAGATTTCGAACTCCCGAAGGAGGGAAAGACAGGACAGTATTCCATCTCCGTGAATGGTACAGCAAGCGAATATTTCAGAGTTGAGGAGTACAAGCGTCCAACCTTCGAGATTACCTTCCCGAAGGTGAACGAGAAATATACCTGGGGCGACACCGTGGTGGTGAAAGCTTCAGCCAAGACCTATGCCGGAGTGCCGGTGCAGGGTGCCAAGGTGGAGTATCAGGTGACCCGCAGAAACCAACTCTGGTGGTGGGGCGCAGGATCTGCCGGACAGTTGGTGAAAACTGACAGTTGCGTGACTCGTGAGGACGGAACCTTCGACGTCGAGATTCCGCTGGAGGCTTCCTTGTCAGGAAAAGACGAGGCTGATATGAGCGATTTCATGCGCATCGCCCGTTTCTTCAACTTCGAGGTCTCAGCCATCGTTACCGACATCAGCGGCGAGAGCCACGAGGGCGTGATGAGTCTGCCTCTGGGCACCAAGCCAACCATCCTCACGGTGAATCTTCCTAAGCGTATCGAGGCAGACAGTCTGAAGACGGTGACCTTCGCTTACCGCAATGCCAGTGGAATGCCGATTTCGAGCAGGTTGAAATATCGCATTGATGAAGGCGAATGGAAGGATGCCGAGGCGAATGCACCGGTTTCTATCAAGGAATATGCTTCTTCAGCATCTTCTGCCTTTGTTTGGAAATCTGGCGTTCATCAGCTGGAGGCAATCTGCGGACAGGACACCCTGCAGCAGAAGTTCACGCTCTTCAGTATGAAGGATACCCATCCGGTGGAGCCAACTACCGAATGGTATTATCAGACGGCGAAGACCTTCCCTCGTGATGGCAAGCCTGTCTATATCCAGGTGGGCTCTTCGGAGAACGGAGCGCACATCGTATATTCCATCATCGCCGGCAACAAACTGCTGGAGAAAGGTGCCTGGGAGTTGGGCGACAGTATCGTGACCCTGCCTTTCACCTACAAGGAGGAATATGCGTCGGGCATCGTACTGAACTATAGTTTCGTGAAGCAAGGCAAGTGCTATACCCGAATGATGAGCATCGCCCGTCCTTTGCCTGAGAAGAAACTGAACATCGCCTGGAAAACCTTCCGCAACCGTCTGACCCCTGGACAGAAGGAGGAGTGGACGCTGAAGATTACCACCCCTGACGGCAAGCCAGCCAAGGCACAGCTGATGAGCGTACTCTATGACAAGTCGCTCGACCAGATAGCCCCGCATTCCTGGAATTTCTCCCTGGGCTTCTATCAGAGTTTGCCAGACTGCTACTGGGAGGACAACCTCACTTTCCGTTCATTATACTTGAATGGCGTTTATCCTACCAAATATTATGACGAGAGGGGACTGGATGTAGATAAGTTTGATGGCAAATTCTTTAGCTATTATGCTTATATGCAAGCGGTGGAACTGAGCAAGTTGGAACGTTCTTCTGGCAGAACCGTTGAGGCTGTTCGTATAAAGAAAGACGAGCTGGTTCTGGAAGAAGCGAAAGTCATAAGGATTCATGGCTCTAAGATGACCCGTGTTGCAGCGGCTGCTCCATCTGCCAACAAGGTTTTTGATGTAGTAGAGGAGATGCCGCAGTTTGTAGGTGGTTCTGGCTCAGACGTAGGACAGTACCTTGACAATGTGCAGGTGCGTGAAAACCTGAACGAGACTGCCTTCTTCTATCCAGCCTTGGAGAGCGACAACAATGGCAACGTAGCCATCAGATTTACCCTGCCGGAGAGCGTGACTACCTGGAAGTTCATGGGCTTGGCTCATGACAAGGAGATGCGCAATGGTTTGCTGGTGGATGAGGCTGTGGCTCAGAAAACCGTGATGGTGCAGCCAAACATGCCTCGCTTCCTGCGTGAGGGCGATAAGAGCACCATCGTGGTGAAACTCTTCAATTCTTCCGACAAGAAGGTGAGCGGCAACACCCGTATGCAGATTCTCGACCCGGAGACCAACAAGGTGGTTTGGCAGAAGACGCAGAACTACAGCATCGATGCTGAGGGCTCTGCTACCATCTCCTTTGATGTCCAGGGACTGAAAGAAGGCGTATATATTAATAAGGTGGTGGCTGCCGGTAATGGCTACAGCGATGGTGAACAGCACTATCTGCCGGTTTTGAGCAACCGTGAACTCGTGGTGAACACCCTGCCTATCACCCTGCATCAGAAGGGCGAGCAGAACTTCGACCTGAGCAAACTCTTCCTGAACAAGGAGGGCAAGCAGGCGAAGGGCGCTGAAGAGGCAAAGGTAACCATCGAGTACACCAATAACCCTAGTTGGCTGATGGTGAAGGCGCTGCCAGCCATCAGTAATCCGGATGAGGAGGACGCCATCTCGCTGATGTCTGCCATCTACGCCAATACCATCACCACTTATATCCAGAAAAATCTATCTTTGGAAACCAGCCGTCTGCAGAATCAGGTGGAGAAACTGAAGAAATTGCAGAACGCTGATGGTTCCTTCTCCTGGTGGAAGGGAATGAAGGGCAGCAGATATATGACTACGGCTGTAGCCGAGATGATGGTTCGTCTGAATGCCATCGCCGGCACGCAAAAGTCAATCTCTAAAATGCTGACTTCTGCCATCAATTATCTTTCCTGGCAGACAGCTCGTGAAGTTAGAGAGATGAAGAAGATGGAGGAGAAGAAGCACAAGGTAAGTCCAAGTGAACAGGCGCTGCATTATCTCTACATTCTCTCAATGGATGGTAGAAAGATGAAAGAGAATTTCGAACAGGACCAGGCTTATCTCCTGGACAAGATGTCGAAGATGACCGGTGATTTCTCCATCTATGGCAAGGCGCGTGCTGCCGTGGTACTCGCCAGAAACAGCCAGCAGAATGCTGCTTACCGCGAGAAGGCTGGCGAATATCTGCAGAGCGTGAACGAATATGCCGTTTACCGCGAGGAGATGGGCCGCTACTACGATACCCGCAAGGCACTCTACAGCTGGAGAAATTACAAGATTCCTGCCCAGGTATCCGTGATAGAGGCGATGCAGATGCTGAAGCCGAACGACAAGCAGACCATCGAGGAACTGCAGCGCTGGCTACTGATGTCGAAACGCACACAGGTTTGGGATACACCGGTGAATACCGTGGATGCTGTCTACGCCTTTATGAAGGGCAATGAGAGCAACTGGAGCAGAAAGGCTGAGAATGCCGTGCTGAAACTAGACGGAAAGCTGCTGCCGATGCCGCAGGATTCCACTACTTTGGGCTATGTGAAGACCGAAAGACCGGGCAAGGCATCTAAGCTGAGCATCGACAAAAAGAGCGATTATACCAGCTGGGGAGCCGTCTATGCAGAGTTTAAGCAGCCTATCAGCGAAATTGGTTCTATGGAGTCGGGCATCAAGATTCGCCGTGTCATCGTTCCAGCCGAATCTCAGGGTAAGGGCAAGGCGCAGGCGAAGGTAGGCGAGAAGGTGAAGGTAACGCTCCTCATCACCGCCGACCGCGACTACGACTTTGTGCAGATTACGGATAAGCGTGCGGCATGTCTGGAACCGGTTAACCAGAAGCGCGGTTATCAGTGGGGCATAGGCTGCTATGTTTCTCCAAGAGATCATGCAACAAATTTCTATTTCGATCGTTTATCTAAAGGTATGCACATCGTAGAAATGGAGTATTACGTGGATAGAAAGGGCGACTATCAGAGCGGAACTTGCACCGCTGAGTGTACCTACAGTCCGGAATTTGGTGGCCGCACAGAGACGTATGAGTTGAGAGTTAACAATTAAAAGTTTATAGTTTATAGATTGATAATTTAAAATAGAATAGTATGAAACGGATGAATATATGGATGCTCTCAGCGCTGTTGGCGCTGCCTGCATCAGCACAGAAGATTACAACCCAGCACGAGGTGGTAGACTGCGGACAGGTGGTGTTCAACAAGCCTGTAACTGCCGAATTCGTGCTGAAGAATGACGGGCTCAAGCCGTTGGTTATCAACAATGTATTGAAAAGCTGCGGTTGTACGGAGGTAGATTATCCGAAGACGAGCATTGCTGCCGGCGAAAGTTTCGTCATCAAGGCGGTATACGATGCCAAGCAGATGGGTACTTTCACCAAGCAGGTTTGCCTCTATACCAATGCGGATGAAGAGCCGTTCATCCTCTCTATGAGGGGAAAGGTAGTGGGCAGCGTAGTAGATTTCGCTGGTTCTTATGATGAGATGCTGGGTGTCATCAAGAGTGATGCCCAGGAGGTGGAGTTTGATGACGTGAACCGTGGCGACCGTCCGGTTCAGCGCATCCATATCTTCAATCCTACCGACGAATTACTGGAGCCGGTAGTGATGCATCTGCCACCCTATCTTCATGCTTTCGTATCGCCTTCCAAGGTAGCTCCGCGTCATTCTGCCGAAATCAGTTTCGTGCTGGATTCCAAGAAACTGCGCGACCTGGGCTTGAACCAGACATCGGTTTATCTCGGTGAGCGTCCTGGCGATAAGATTGCGCCTGAGAAGGAAATCGTGGTATCAGCCGTTCTTCTTCCTGGTTTCGAGAACATGACTCCAGCCAAGAAGGCACTGGCTCCGAAGATAGAGATGTCTGCCACCGATCTCAATCTGGGTAGTTTCAATGGAAAGAAGAAGCTGAAGGGTGAGATTCTGATTACCAATAAGGGAAAGTCGGAACTGGATATCCGCAGCATGCAGATGTTTACGATGGGCTTGCAGGTGAACCTGAAGAAGAGTAAGATTCAGCCAGGAGAGACCGTTAAGATGAAGGTGACGGCTGTGGCTGCCGACTTGAAGAAATCGCGTGTCAGACACCCTCGTATCCTCATGATTACGAATGATCCTGAACATGCTAAGGTGGTGGTGAAGATTAATGTACAATGAATTAAAAACGAATATCGTGCAGATAGAAATAGATAACGGCAGTGGGTTCTGCTTTGGCGTAACCACTGCCATCAAGAAAGCTGAAGAGGAGTTGGCTAAGGGCGGTAAACTTTACTGCCTGGGCGATATTGTGCATAACGGTATGGAGGTGGAGCGCCTGCATGAAGCGGGACTCATCACGATAGACCATGAGCAGATGGAGGAACTGCAGGGCGTAAAGGTCTTGCTCCGTGCTCATGGTGAACCGCCTGAAACTTATGCCCTTGCCGAACGGAACAACATCGAAATTATCGATGCTACCTGTCCTGTGGTGCTCCAGTTGCAGCGCCGCATCAAGAAGCAGTATGTCAACAATCCGGAGGCACAGATCGTGATTTTCGGCAAGAACGGGCATGCTGAGGTGCTCGGACTGGTGGGGCAGACGGAGAGTCATGCCATCGTGGTAGAGAAGTTTGAGGATGTGAAGCAGCTGAAGGAAACCGGTCAGCTGGATTTCTCTAAAGATATCTATCTTTACTCCCAGACTACCAAGAGTCTCGATGAGTTCCACCGCATCATCGAATACTGCCAGGAGCATATTGTTGAGGGCGCTGTCTTCAAGAGTTTTGATACCATCTGCCGTCAGGTGGCTAACCGCATGCCTAACATCGCTGCCTTTGCCAGCAAGCATGATGTCATCCTCTTTGTGAGTGGCAGAAAGAGCTCGAACGGTAAGGTGCTTTTCAAGGAATGCAAGAGCGTGAATGCCAACAGCTACCAGATAGAAAGTGCCGACGAGATAGATATGAACTGGTTCAAGGATGTGGAAACGGTAGGTATCTGTGGTGCTACCAGTACGCCGAAGTGGCTGATGGAAGAGTGCAGGGAGAAGATTATCAAGGATAGTTCTGTTCTCTTGTAGTGAAAGTTAAAGCGCTGATTATCAGTAACTTGATATACTTGATACGGTGTTTCACCGTATATGGGTAGAGGATAGTTTTATCGTTGATTGAAAAACTTAATATATTGGTTATTAATTAGTTAACCCCCTTGCTACCGCGTTTTGCGGTAGCAAGGGGGCTTTATCTTTTATAAACTGTCTGAAAATAAAACAGGTGATAAATCTTCTCCCGAAGACCTATCACCTTCAAAAAACAGTAATTAACTCAAAATTTATAATCTATATCATTACTACCTTGTTAATATGATTGCAAAGATACTAAATTGAAGTTTTTTTTCCAAATCTTTTTCATCGAATAAAATAAATTTATCGGTAAAAGTAGTATATTTAACGTATTTTTGCACAAATAACCCGGCAGTCTCTTTTCTGTAGCTTATTCTGCTATTGCCTTTTGATATTGTTCCATCAGCCATGCCTTCTGTTCAGGAATGGTCATGTTGCTGTTGTCGAGCGTGATGGCATCATCAGCCTTTCTGAGTGGGGAAGTCTCGCGGTGGGTATCGATATAGTCGCGCTCCTCTACATTCTTCAGAATCGCATCGAAGTCGGCTGGCATTCCTTTCTCCTTCAGTTCATCGAAACGGCGCTGTGCTCTCACCTGTGAGCTGGCTGTAACGAAAATCTTCAGTTCGGCATTTGGGAACACGGTGGTACCGATATCGCGACCATCCATCACGATGCCCTTGTCTTCGCCCATCTTCTGCTGCTGTTCTACCAGCGCCTCTCTGACGAAAGGAACGGCGGCAATCGGACTAACGTGGTTGGATACCTCTAACGAACGGATTTCCTTTTCTACCAGTTCGCCGTTCAGATAGCAGTCCGGGCGACCGGTTGTTTCATTAAACTTGAATGAGATGCTGATGTTCTTCATCTCCTTCTGCAGTTCTTCAGTCTTTACTGCTCCATCTGCTTCGAAGAGCTGATGACGCAGCGCATAGAGAGTTACCGAGCGGTACATGGCGCCCGTATCTACATAAACATAACCTATTTCCTTGGCAAGATCCTTTGCCATCGTACTCTTACCGCAAGAAGAGTATCCGTCTATTGCTATTGTTATTTTCTTCATAATTTCGAACTAACTTTAATGTATAATTTATAATGTATGATTTATAATCTGTAACTTACGTTCAGCATGAGACTGCTGCTACTGACGTGATATTTGCCGTAGGCAACGTTCAGATGGAAGCGCTCCAGGTTGATACCGCCACCCACAGAGAAACCAGCTCCATGACTGCTTTCTTCATCTTCTGAGGTGCTGATTTTCATTTCGTTGGCTCTCCGGAAGTTGTAGCCGGCACCTATCCACAGGCTTTCTGAAAGCAGAATGTCGGCACCTACTACGGCATGATCACGAAGACTGCTGTCCCAATGGTTCAGGTTGACCAGTGTGGCTGATACCCTGAACGGTGCGTTGGCGAAGCGTTTCGTCACACCCAACTGCAGGTCGATCGGCATCTTCTCATATTCATTGTCGTAAGCTTTCAACTGTCCACCCAGATTCTTTGCCACGCAAGAAACCGACCATTCCGTTTCAGGGTCGTAATAGTTGATGCCCAGATCCACTCCCACAGCGATAGAATTGTAATCGCCAATATACGAAGTGATGAATTTGGCGGCAATACCACCTGCGAATTTCTCACCGAGCATATAAGAGAAGTAACCCGCAATGGCAATGTCCTTTGCAGAGAACTCACCCATCTGGATGTTGTTCTCATCCGTCTCTTTCATCTTGCCGTAGTCAACAAGCTGAGCCGAAACAGCCCACGAAGCCTTGTCGTTGACAGTACGGTTGAAACTAGCCGAGGCAGTGTTCACCCCCGACATATAGTTCATATAATTGAGATTGACCGTCTTGTCGTTTACTGATGACAGGAGAGCCGGATTATGGAATATGAGTGCCTCATCATCTTCTATCAAGGTGATGTTGTCGCCACCCAGAGCAGCTGCATGAGCACTCACCGGCAAGCGAAGGAAATTATACCCCGTTTGGCTCTCTTGAGCATCAATAATTGTCGCAAAAAGCGTCAATATTGCGGAAATTACATATTTTTTCATTTAAATTTTCTAATTCTTTGGCAAAGATACTGCTTTTTTCAATAATAAGAAGTAATTTTGCAATGTTTTCGTAGGAAATAACGATTTTAAACGGTTTTTATTGTGGAAATTAAGAAATCAAATAGCGCACAACTGGAAGATAAGCGGGTTACATTTTTCCTGCTAGGTTTGCTGCTGGCTTTTACTTTCATCTTCGTAGGACTCCAATATCAGAGAGGTCCGCAGGGAGATGATGACTTGTCGGAATCGATGGAAGATCTCTCACAGGATCTGGAAATGTCGGCTCGTCCCGACCTGAAAGATATGGTGAGTGCAGAGGCTGTTTCGGCTCCTGCTTCTAAGTCAATTACTCAGGAAGTGAAGGCTGCCGAGCAACAGACTCAGAAGGCACCGCAGAAAATCAGTTCTACAACCAGCGAACTGGTTATCGGCGACGGCTCGGGTGTAGTGGATGGAGCTGAGGTGAAGGAAGCGGTTCCTGAAACTCCCATTGAGAATCCGGGAGCTGAGGCTCCTATCAAACTGACCGTCGTGCAGAAGATACCGCAGTTTCCTGGTGGCTGGTCTGCCTTCATGCAGTGGCTTACCAAGAACCTGAAGTACCCTGTAGCAGCCCAGAAGAGTAGGATTCAGGGAACCGTAGTGGTATCCTTTATCGTAAACAAGGATGGAAGTGTTGCCAATATCAAGGTAAGCACTTCGGTAGATCCATTGCTCGACAACGAGGCTTTGAGGGTGATGAAGATGATGCCGAAGTGGAAACCGGGCATCGATAAAGGCAAGGTCTGTCGCACGATGATTGCCATCCCGGTAGTGTTCCAGCTATAAATTATAAATTGTTCATTGTAAATTATACATTATAAATTATACATTATTATGAAGACAGCAGAAGAAATTTTAAGCATGGTAAATGAGTTTCTGGCTAATTTGCCTTACGAAAGAAAGCCAAAGTCTCTTTATGAGCCTATCAGATACGTACTTTCTATGGGTGGCAAGCGTATTCGTCCTACGCTCATGCTTCTGGGCTACAATCTTTTCAAGGACAATCCTGAGAAGATTCTGATGAATGCTGTTGCCCTGGAAACTTATCATAACTATACTTTGCTGCATGATGACCTGATGGACAATGCTGATTTGCGTCGCGGTCATGAAACGGTTCATAAGAAATGGGATGCCAATACGGCAATCCTTTCGGGCGACAGCATGCTCGTTCTGGCTTATGAACGTATGGCTCAATGTGATGAAAAGCATCTTGCCAAGGTGTTGAAACTCTTTACGACCACTGCCCTGGAAATTGGTGAAGGTCAGCAGTTTGATATGGAGTTTGAAAACCGCAACGATGTGAAGGAGGAGGAATATATCGAGATGATCCGCCTCAAGACCAGCGTTCTCCTGGCTTGTGCCCTGAAGATGGGTGCTATCCTTGCCGATGCTTCTGATGAGGATGCAGAGAACCTGTATAAGTTTGGCGAGCAGATAGGATTGGCGTTCCAGTTGCAGGATGATTACCTCGATGTTTACGGCGATACCAAGGTGTTCGGTAAGGAGATTGGTGGCGATATCACATCTAACAAGAAGACTTACATGCTCATCAATGCCTTCAACCATGCCAACGACGCTCAGCGTGCAGAACTGCAGAAGTGGGTTGATGCCGAGGAGTTCGACCGCAAGGAGAAGGTGGCTGCCGTTACCCGTCTATACAACGAGATAGGTATCGACAAAATGGCGCAGGATAAGATTGCTTATTATTTCGAGCAGAGCAAGAAGTATCTGGATGCCGTGAATGTGCCTGCTGAGCGTAAGGAGGAATTGGCAAAGTATGCTCAGAAAATGATGAAGCGACAGTACTAGTTGATAGTTAATAGTTTATAGTTGACAGTTGATAGGGCAATGTTCAAAGTAATAGATACACATACGCATTTCGATGCGGAGGAGTTTGATGAGGATAGGGCGGAGGCTTTCGCCCGTGCCAAGGAAGCGGGGGTAGGCAAGGTGTTCTTGCCTGCCATCGATGTGAAGACCACACAAGCGGTCCTGGCATTGAGCAAGGAATATCCAGGCTATGCTTATCCGATGATTGGTCTGCATCCTGAAGAGGTGAAGGCTGACTGGAAGGAACAGCTGGCTGAACTCCGGAAGATACTGGAGGAGCATCGCATGACCGGTAATGCCTGTCAGGCGGATTCTCCTCAGTTTTCGGACTTGATCGCCATCGGAGAGGTAGGACTTGATTATTACTGGAGCCGTGAGTTCGAAAACGAGCAGCTCGAGGCTTTCGAGGAACAGGTAAAATGGTCGGTAGAAACCCAGCTCCCGCTGATGATTCATTGCCGCAAGGCGCAGAACGAGATGGTGCATCTGCTCAGAAAGTATGAGAAGGAACTGCCGGGTGGCGTCTTCCATTGCTTTACGGGCAATCAGAAGGAGGCAGAAGAACTCCTCTCGTTCGATAAGTTTGTATTGGGCGTCGGTGGCGTATCTACTTTCAAGAGCAGCCATCTCAGAGAAGACCTCCCTGCCGTAGTTCCTCTGGATCGCATCGTGCTGGAGACCGACAGTCCGTATATGGCGCCTGTTCCTTATCGTGGCAAGCGTAATGAGAGCGCTTTCGTGGTAGAAGTGATGAAGACGCTCGCCAAGGCTTATGGCATAAGCGAAGAGGAGTTTGCCCGACAGACCAACCTCAATGCAGAGCGGGTTTTTCCGCTATCCGTATCGCAAGTATAGGACGCAAGCGTTCAAAACTCCTTAAATAAACATAAAAAAACAATGAAAGTTATGGTATTTCGGAGGAAAAGCAATAATTTTGCACTTCGAAATTGTTGCAGCAGCATGTTGCGGCGATTAAGAAGAGTTCTTCGGAATATGGAAAGGTGCTCGAGTGGCTGAAGAGGCACGCCTGGAAAGCGTGTAACCGGCAAAACCGGTTCGGGGGTTCGAATCCCCCTCTTTCCGCTTTTATATATATAATAAGGTATATGAAGAAAAATACAGCTATTGCACGTTTTGCAATATTGGTTTTCACATGGATGTGTTCTCTGCCTTTGATGGCTCAAGAAGAGAACATGGGATTTCATCAAGCTCTTAAGACAAAGTTTATAGAGGGTAATGCGGGATTTATGTCTCTCGTTGCCATCGCCCTCATCGTGGGTATGGCTTTCTGTATCGAGCGCATCATCTATCTGAGTCTCTCTGAAATCAACGCCAAGAAGTTGATGCAGGATATCGACCAGAAGGTGTCGGCGGGAGATGTGGAAGGGGCTAAGACGCTCTGCCGGAATACCCGCGGACCGGTGGCTTCTATCTGCTACCAGGGTTTGATGCATATCAGCGAGAGTCTTGATGACATTGAGCGCTCGGTAAGCGGATATGGTACCGTTCAGGCGGCTAATCTGGAGAAGGGATGCTCCTGGATCAAACTCTTTATCGCTATGGCGCCATCGCTCGGATTCCTCGGAACCGTGATCGGTATGGTTATGTCGTTCGACCAGATTCAGCAGGCGGGCGATATCAGCCCTACTATCGTTGCTTCGGGTATGAAAGTGGCGCTCATCACTACCATCTTCGGTATCATCGTAGCCCTCATCCTTCAGGTTTTCTATAACTACATCCTTTCTAAGGTGGAGCACCTGACAAGCCAGATGGAGGAGTCGGCGGTTACTTTAATGGATATTATTGCCAAGAATAAATAAACGAAGAGAGAAATGGTTAAATTTCAATTTTCAAAGCAGAAGACGAAGTCGGCCGAAAAGATATCGCAGCAGGTGTTCTATATCATGATAGGACTGGCGGTGCTGGTTTTCGGTCTGTTCTTTTTGGTAGGCTACGATTTGCCTTTCGAAGAGAACCCCGACTTTAATGCGCCTCTCTTTACCGATGTGCTTATCCTGCTGATGTGGCTCTTCCTGATAGGAGGTACAGGTCTGGCTGTCTTTTCGATGATCAGAGATTATCGCAGCAGCAAGTCGGAGGCTGTAGTGAATGGCATTCCCGTGCGTCGCATCTTCCGCATCACATGGATCGGAACTTTGGCAGTTTTGCTGCTTACCTTCTTTTTGGGCGGTTCTGCTCCGATGCTCATCAATGGCGAGAATTATGCCGACTGGCTCTGGCTCAAGCTTTCAGATATGTTTGTCATCACATCGCTCCTGATGCTGGTGGCAGGAATCGGTGCCGTCTGTTTCGGTGCCACACGTTATATTCGGAAGAAAAACTAAAGAGAGTGCTTTAGGCTCTCTATTCTATAAATAAGGATTAAATATGCTGATTAGAAGGAAGCAACACGAAACCCCGGGACTGAATACCACATCTACAGCCGACATCTCGTTCATGCTGTTGATATTCTTCCTTGTCACCACATCAATGGATGTGGATAAGGGACTGTTGCGCCAACTCCCTTCACCTGAACCGCAGAAGAAGGAACAGCAGCAGTCGGTGGTAGACAAGGCTAACCTCATGGAGCTGCGCCTGACGGCTGGCGATACGCTTTTGGTCAACGGTAAGCCGATGCAGGTAAGCCAGCTCAAGGAAGAAACCATCCGCTTTGTACACCGCCTGGGCAAGAAACATCTCATCTCTATCGAGAGTGACCGCGATGCCGACTATAATCTCTATTTCCAGATGCAGAATCAGCTGATGGAAGCATATAGCCAGCTACGCAACGAAACAGCCCAGAAAAAATATCACAGGGATTATGCCCTCTTGAACAATGACCAGAAAGAACAGGTGCGCAACATCTGTCCGCAGCGCATCACAGAGTCGTATGCCAACGCAATGACTCATGCCGACCAGCGTGTTGATGCCAATGCTGAAGAAAAGCAGGGAGAAGAGAAAACGGCAGAAACAGCTACAGAACAGCAGAAAGGAGGTAAACAATGATGAATTTTCATAAGAAATCGCATGAAGTGCCAGGGTTGAATACATCTTCTCTGCCAGACCTCATTTTCTCCGTACTGTTCTTCTTTATGATTGTTACCCACATGCGCCAGGTTACCTTGAAGGTAGACTGCCGTTTGCCACAAGGCAAGGAACTCACCCGCCTGACCAAGAAATCGGCGGTGAGCCATATCTATATAGGTAAGCCAACCAAAGAGATGCAGGCAAAGTATGGTACCGGTACCCAGATTCAGTTGAATGATAAGTTTGCTTCGGCTCCCGAAGTGATGGATTACATTTCGGCAGAAAAGAAGCGTATGTCGCCGGAAGACCAGAAGCTGATGACCGTATCAATCAAAGCAGATCAGGAAACCAAGATGGGTGTGATAACCGACGTAAAGCAGGCTTTGCGCCAGGCAAAAGCACTAAAAATCAGTTATTCTGCCACAGAAAATGGAAAATAATATTAATTTATCATGTTTTTCTCTTAAAAAATTGCTTTTATTAATTTTTTGTATTATCTTTGCAAGCAAATTATTAGTATTATGTCAAAACAAATTTTAGATTCATTAGATAGGCAGATTCTGAAGCTGATTTCTCAGGATGCCCGTATTCCATTTTTGGAAGTGGCACGCGCTTGCAATGTGAGCGGTGCTGCCATTCATCAGCGTGTTGCTAAACTTACAAATCTTGGTATCATCAAGGGTTCACAATTCATCATTGACCCAGAAAAGATAGGTTACGAAACTTGTGCTTATATGGGACTCTATCTGAAGGAGCCTGAGAAGTTTGATCAGGTTGTAGAGGAGTTGAAGAAGATTCCTGAGGTTGTGGAGTGTCACTATACTACAGGCGGCTTTGATATGTTTATCAAGATTTACGCGCTGAACAACCACCATCTCCTGGAAATCATCCATGATAAGTTGCAGCCACTGGGATTGTCTCGCAGCGAGACCATCATCTCTTTCAATGCATCTATCAACCGTCAGCTTTCTATGCAGGATCTCAAGAGTTTCAACGATGATGAAGAGGAAACTGATGAGGAGGCTGCAGCAGAGAAATAAGATATAAAAAGAAAAAAAAGCAGTAGCTCCCTGCGGGATTACTGCTTTCTATAAAGGGTGAGGAATGTGAACGGTAAGCCGTTTTCATTCCTCATTTCTTTTTCTGTCACTTCCCATTCTGCCGGATTGATTTCCGGAAAGAAGGTATCGGCATGTTCAGGTTCCTTTTCAACGATTGTGAGATAAAGCTTGTCTGCAAAAGGCAAAGCCTGTTCATATATGCTGGCTCCTCCGATGATGAAACATTCATCTGATGCTTCTTTGCTTCCAACCGTTTTTTTGTTTCCTGCCTCTTCTTTGTTTCCAACAGATTCTTTCCTTGCTGCCAGTGCTTCTTCCAGAGAGCTGTATACTTCGCACCCTGTTATCTGCTCTCTTGTCTTCGAGATAACAATATTCCGGCGGTTGGGCAAGGCTCCGTTCGGCAGCGACTCAAATGTCTTCCTGCCCATCATGATCGTATGTCCGGTTGTGAGCATACGAAATCGGGTCATGTCCGATGGGATGGCGTAGAGCAACCGGTTCTTGTACCCGATAGCTCTATGCACTTTGGATATACAGGCGATGATGCTGAGCATTTTTTATTTTAATGTTGAATGTTGAGTGTTGAATGTTGAATTATTCATTCTTGCTGTAAACTATTAACTATAAATAGCTCTCCCGTCCCATGGCTGCTCTTGATCTTCCACTCCTGCGGATAGAGGTTGTTGGCACGGTTGCCAATGTTCTTTTCCCAGCCTATCGGAACCTGTCTGTAGGTTACCAGTACATAACCCTTAGGCGTATCGGCAGGCAGATTCACAGCCTCCTTGCGAAGGTAGCGGATGGCATCTTCGTAGGATAACTCCACCTGTGGGAAGTGATCTTTGTTGAGCATCGTAGAGAGAGCGAGAGCCTGGTCGGGAATGAGACCCTTTCCCTTGTCTGTTCCCAGTTTCACACCTGCATGCAGCACCTTCAGGTTCTTTTCAGCCTGGTCGTAGATGTCTTTCCATCTGCCCGGAATGGCGTAAACCGTCTCGTTGCTCTCTGCAGGCATCCATTCCGTATCAGCCTTCAGCCAGCCATCCGGAATCTCCGGTCCCTTTCCTTTAGCCACCTTCTTGTCTTTCTTCTTCTTATCCTTCCTGTTCTCCTTGGCTGAAGAACCGGCTTCCCATTTGCCCTCTTTCTTCAGAATCGCCATAAACAGACCTTCGCCTCGCGAAACGCCAGGAATGAACCGGTAAACCGGGAAGTCGGTGCCCGTGAGGTTGCGGGTGATGTTCCATGCATCTTCTATACCCTCCAGTGCCATCACTTCAGCGCCAAGTTCTTCGCATATCCAGTCCACGTTCTCCTCATCTTCGTGCGCATTGAAGGTGCAGGTAGAGTAAATCAGGATACCGCCTGGCTTCAGACAGTTCCAGATATCCGATACGATTTCGCGCTGCAGCTGCCAGCAGTTGTTCACATTCTGGGTACTCCATTCGCCGATAGCCCCTTCATCTTTGCGGAACATTCCTTCGCCGGAGCAGGGAACATCGGTAAGAATCACATCAAACTGCAATTTCGATTTCTTGTAATCGCGGGGATAGTTGTTGGTAACAATCATATCCGGATGACCGAACTTCTGTACGTTTTCGGCAAGAATCTGTGAGCGGGTGCGCATCGGTTCGTTGCTGAAGAGCAGACTCCCTTCCGGCAAGGCAGCCCTTACGGCAGTCGACTTTCCGCCAGGGGCAGCACAGAGATCCAGCATCATCACCGGTTCTTTTACGTACTGTCGGATAGCCATATCAACAAACATAGATGAGGCTTCCTGTACATAATATAAGCCGGCATGCAGCAGCGGATCGAAGGTGAATCCGGGACGGGTAGAGAGATAACGGCCGGTTTCCGGACACCAGGGAATCGGTTCGCCATCAGTATCCTTGCATTTAAAAGGATTGATGCGGATACTGGTTGGTGCCTCCTCTTCAAGGATAGCATGCTCCAGACGCTGATACAGCTTTTCGCCCATCAGTGCCTGCGTATATGTTCTGAAATCTTCAGGTAATGTCTTCATTCTGTTTCTTTTTCTTTAATTTGTTTGCAAAAATAAGAAATTTTTCGTTTCTTTGCAACTAAATCGCGAAGAGATGCGTCTAAGAAGCAGAAATTTTTCAAATAACAAGGTAAAACAATAAAAAATAATGATATGAAGAAAGCAATATTGGCATTAGCGCTCGTTATGAGCATCGGAGCCACCCAAGTGTCTTTGGCGTCTTCAGCTCCAAAACATCGTTATCATCCAACTACCCAACAGGTAGATTCAAAGGCTGCTCCTGCATCTGCCGCACAGCCATCTGCTTCGAAGGATAAAGACGACGAGGCGTTGGAGGCATATTCTGATACCACCAGTACAGATTCGGCCAACTATGATGATTATGATGAGAATGATAATAAGTCTGTTCATTCTAGATACAGTTTAGACAACTATGATGATCCGTTCGATTTCATCGGTTCGGTATTTGGTGGCGGAGCGCTGGCTGTTATGATCATTTTCTGTATCATCTTCGGTCTGCTGTTTGTCTTTGCTCCGCTGATCATCGTATTTCTGGTTATCAGATATCTGATTCGCCGCCACAACGACCGGATGAAACTGGCGGAGATGGCGATGGAGAAGGGCATCAATGTTCCGGAAAGCGACCGGCCGATAGACAAGCAGAGCGATGAGTATCTGGTAAAGCGTGGATTGAGAAATGCCTTCCTGGGAGCCGGCTTGTGCGCCATGTTTGCCTGGTGGGATGCAGATTTCCTGGCTGGCATCGGAGCCCTGGTCTTCTTCTATGGCATCGGTCAGACCGTTATCGGCTCGCTTCCTGCCATCAAGGACTGGTGGAAGAACCGTCATGGCGACCAGGGCACGGGCTATAATGGTACTCCGGTCTAGCAGCCGACATTCAATATATCATGGCTTCTCAATAGGAGGGGAAGTCACAAGGAAAAGAACAACAATTATTAGTTAATATATATAAGGTGGAAAAGTTATCCGATATCTCTCTCGTCACGAAGGTGGTGATGCTTCATGACCGCAAGTCGTTCGACCTGCTGGTCAGGAAGTATCAGTCACCCATTCGTGGGTTCTTCCTGCGGCAGACGCTGGGGGATGCGCAGCTGAGTGACGACTTGGCTCAGGATACCTTTGTCAAGGCTTATACCCATCTGTCCGGTTTTAGGGGTACGGCCTCTTTCTCCACCTGGCTCTACCGCATCGCCTATAATGTATGGTATGATTATACCCGCAGCCATAAGGAGACGCAGGACATCGATACGCCTGCCGTTTCCAGTAAGAATGCACAGGGCGCCCATGCCGGATTGAAGATGGATTTGCTCAAGGCATTACAGATATTGAATGAAAATGAACGTACATGCATCACGCTGCAGCTGATGGATGGACTCTCTATAGATAAGATTGCAGAGGTGACGGGAATGGCGCAAGGCACCATCAAGTCGCATCTCTCTCGAGGAAAACAGAAACTTGCAAGTTACTTAAAACAGAATGGTTATGACCGATAAGATAAATGATAAGAAGTTGGAGAGCATGAAAGGGGAACCATTGAACCCTCAGGATGAAGAACTCTTGCAGATGTTCTTTTCCGATTGCCAGATGTCAGAGATTCCTGATGACGGATTCTCCGACAGGGTGATGCAGGCATTGCCGGCTTTACCCGAAACTGATACTGCGATGTCGCTGGTTAAGCGCCAGCGTCTGGAACATTTATGGACGGCAGCCTGTGTGGCAGCAGGCATCATCATAGCAGTGGTCTGTCAGGGATGGGAGCAGATTCAGGGATGGCTTTTCTCTATGAAGATAGATTTCCTCCTCTCCGGTTCGCGTGCCCTTACGCATGTGGCAGATTCCATCGCCCACTCTCAGAATCTCCTGATGGTGCTGGCTGGCATCGTTGTCCTCATCATGGTTTGGGGATATAATGAGCTGGCTGATGCACGTCAGTAGGCTTCTTCCCTGATATCAATTGTATGAATGATCAACTCTTTCTATTAGCAGAATAGTTTTTAGTGCTAATAGAAAGAGTTTTTTATTACTATAAATATCATCTTTATGCTCTTGAAATCTCCGTTCAAAGCTTTTGAATGTCCGTTCAGTGTCTTTGAACGGACATTCAATGACTTTGAACGGACATTCAATGTCTTTGAACGAAGATTTAATATTGCTGAATATAGAAAAACAAATAGGTGCTGCTACTTTTTCAGTAGAGCACCTATGCTTATGATATCGGTTTCTAAAACAATTTATAGGTAGTGCGGAGCACTTTGAACTCGGTTCGGCGGTTCAGCTGGTTGCAGATTTCCTGATGCTCTTTGCTCTGCTTCAGGATAAACTCTTCGCTGAGCACATCGCCTTCCTTGAGCCAAGGATACTTCTCGGTAAGTTTCTTGCGCACATTCTTCGGCTTCTCCTTGCCGTAGCCCACAGGGGTGAGGCGCTCTTTCTCTATGCCGTGTTTTATCAGATAGTCTACTACCGATTGGGCGCGGCGCTGAGACAGATGCTTGTTATATTCGCTGTTTCCCTTGTAGTCGCAATGGGCGCTGAGTTCGATGGTAACGTGCGGATTCTCTTTCAGCAGCGTTACCAGCTGGTCGAGGGCTGTTGTACTGGCTTCGGTAAGGGTTGCTTTGTCGAAATCGTAGAAGATGTTGTCGATGAGTACAGGGGCTGTGATGGAAGCCAGCGGGAACTGGAGCACGTATTCCTTACTCTCTTTAGCCGAATCAACCCGAAGTTCTTCCTTGTGGTTGAGGTAGCCTTTGCAGGATGCCATCACCAGGTAGTCGACATGCGGATTGATAGGGAGGACAAACGAACCGTCGCCCTTGACGGATAGTTTCTTATTCGTTCCGTCGTTGCCTACGATTCTTACCTCGGCGGCAGGCAGTTCATAACCGTCTTTCTCGTAAACCCATCCCTTCATTGTGGTAACAATCTCCGGATTCTCGAAGGAGTAGATATGGTCATAGCCTCTTCCGTCTTTTCTGTTAGAGCAGAAGAAACCCTGGTTGTGGAGACCCTCGAAAGTCATTCCGAAGTCATCGGCTTCTGTATTCAGCGGATAGCCGGGGTGGGTGAGTTCATATTTCCGGGTAATGGAATTCACTTTGGCGATATAGATGTCGAGTCCGCCCATTCCTACATGACCGTTGCTGCTGAAGTAGAAGTCGCCGTTAGGACGGAAGGTAGGGAACATCTCATCGCCTGGGGTGTTGATAGGTTCTCCCAGGTTCTCTACGCCGCCCAGTCCGGCAGGAGTGATGCGCACTCGCCAGATGTCGAGACCGCCCTTTCCGCCCGGCATGTCTGATACGAAATAGAGCCATTCGCCATCAGGAGAGATGGCTGGATGGGCAAAACAACTGAGCGTATCTTTGCTGATTTCCAGATTTGTAGGCTTGCTCCAGGCTGCATCCGAGCGGTTGGAGGTTACTATCTGGGCTAAGCGGGGCGAAGTAGGATCGGTGGTACACTGGGTGAGGTACATCTGCTTGCCGTCTGGGGTAAAGCAGCATGCGCCCTCTTCGTAGTCGGTGTTGAGACCGGTTCCGATGGCTTCCGGCTTGCTCCATTTGCCTTTGTCGTTCTTTTCAGAGAAGAAGATGTCGGCAGATTTCGTTCCCGTCACTCCGTTCAGGTCGCTGCCCTGGGCTTCGTTACGGGTTGAGGTGAAATAGAGCTGACTGTAGTCATCGCTGAGGAACATCGGCGAATAGTCGTCTCTTCGGGAATTGAAAACATCCATCCGCTTTACCTTGTACCGGCTTCCTTCCTTCTTCCAGACTGGGGCTTTCTGTGCCGATTCGAGTCCGTTCTTTACCAGCATGTTGTCGGGCATGGAATCGAGCAGGAATTCGAATTCCTTGGCAGCCTGTCTGTAACTTCCGTTCTTCAGGAGAAGCCGGGCGTAAGCCAGGCGGTCGTTGAGGTCTGCCTGCTTATATCGGATGGCATTGCTGTAGGCAGCCAATGCCTTCGGCGTACTGTTGATTTTATCATAGCAGCGTGCCATCTTCAGAGCCACCTTGCCCCGGGCAGCCCGTTCTTTGGTAGGTGTCTTGGTGTACACCTTTTTATATTGGGTTGCCGCATCGTAGTATTCGCCTAAAGAAAGATGCTTGTCTGCTTTCTTCAGGTTCTGTTCAATGCCGCAACTTATCAGAAAGAGGCAGCTGATTGCTGTTATGATTTGATAAAATCTTATTTGTTTCATACAGGAACAACTTAATTATTTTACTGAACTTTCGCAAGCAACTCTCCCACACGCCCTGAAAGGGCAGAAGCTCCTAGCCCAGGGCAACGCCCTGGGTATAGTAGCAGTCTGCAAGTCGCCCTGTAAGGGCAAAAGCCTTATAAATTGCCTCGTTCTTTGAAGCTTTTGCCCTTACAGGGCGATAGGTTTGCGTCCATAATGACCCAGGGCGTTGCCCTGGGAGGG
>ENA-OPSA01000066-OPSA01000066.1-human-gut-metagenome-genome-assembly--contig:-NODE-66-length-22677-cov-16.649766_pt1 | contig 22677 bp, 25 predicted proteins | sample MGYA00241804_ERZ501899 | MGnify/ENA primary metagenome ERZ501899 (study PRJEB25962, sample SAMEA2042110) | human gut metagenome | biome: human gut; feature: human-associated habitat; material: faeces...
CGCTTGCATAACAGCTGATATGCGCATGCACAACACCTGTTGTGCATGCGGTAGTCAACTGTTATACACCAACTATTATCCTGATTTATGACACACCCTCTTTTTTCGCTCTTAAAAACGAAAAAGGTTTTGAAGCATTGGGACCCAAGGGATTTGGGTATCTCTATTATACTAGTAATAGAAATTTAGCTTCAAAACCTGCGGCAAAGATACATCTTTTTTTCGAATAAAAAAACTTTTTCGAATAAAAAATATAAAAAACTTGCTCTTATCAAAAAATATACGTAACTTTGTAAACGATAAGGCGTCAAACCCAATCAGCAATCATGAAAAAAGTAATCTTTGCAGAATTTTCTCACGATGCTGGAACATGAAAGAAATAACAATAATAAAACAATAAAATAAAAACAATATAATGAAAATTCAAATAGAACAGGCTACGCCTGACAAGGCTTCGCATATCGCATCGCTTATCATGGAGGCGATGAATGCGCAGTGTTGCCAAAATTTTGCTGGTCCTCAGCATACATTGGTTGATTTTCACCGTATGATGACTAAACTTGTAGAGATGGAGGACAGTCAGTATAGTTATAAGAATACATTGGTTGCTATGTCTACTGATGGCATTCTTGTTGGCATCTTGGTTGCATACGATGGTGCTGACGTCAAAAGATTACGTAAGCGCTTTATTGAGGCTGCAATCGTGGCTTTTGGAATAGACTATTCGGCTATGGAGCTTGAAACAGAGGAAGGTGAGTTCTATTTGGATAGTTTGGCAGTTTCTAACCAATACCGTGGAAAAGGTATTGCATCTAAACTGTTGGATGCTGCTATCTCTCGCGCAAGAGAATTAGGACTTCCTGCTGTAGGTTTGCTTTGTGATAAAGGCAATCCGAAAGCGGAGCGTCTCTATACGAAGGTTGGTTTCCAATATGTCAATGATACCACTTGGGGTGGTCATGCAATGAAACATCTTCAGTATAAATTGTAATCTGATAGGGCAAACTGTGCAAACGTTTGCCCAATAAAAAGTATAGAAATCAACAGAAAATGTGCTGTTTATTGCGCAAACGGTAGTATCTTTGCACCATAAGTTCATAACGAATAGGTTTTTTGGTTTTTAGAAAAGATATTTTATTAGTTTTTGTTGATTTAATAATAAAAGCTCGGTCTGCAGTGATGCAACGCCGAGCTTTTGTATTTTTACTCCCTTTCAGGGTATTTCCTTTCTGTGTCTTTTATTCTAATTCCTCTATTTCTTTTTCGTCCATGTCTTTATCTAACTGGTCTCTCCACAGATACTTTCTGGTTTCATGCACTATGATACCACTCAGGCAGAGCAGGGAGATAAGGTTTGGTATGGCCATTAAAGCATTCATGCAGTCGGCAATGTTCCAAACCAGTCCCAGACTGATGACACTACCCAGGAAGATAGTAGCAATATAGACTATGCGGAAACAGAGCATCCATTTTTTGCCTTTCAGATATTCTACACACCGTTCTCCATAATAACTCCATCCCAATGTCGTACTGAATGCAAATGTTGCCAGTCCGATGGTCAATATCGGAGCTCCGATATATGGAATCTTACTGAAGGCAGCCTTGGTGAGTGCTGCTCCGTTATGATAGTCGATGTCTGGATATGCTATGATACTTGAGGTGATGACGAGACCTGTAAGGGCACAGATGATGACAGTATCCCAAAAGGTACCGGTAGATGAAACCAATGCCTGGCGCACAGGGTTACGGGTTTGGGCTGCTGCAGCAACGATAGGTGCCGAACCCAGACCACTTTCGTTCGAGAACAATCCGCGGGCTATACCATAGCGGGCTGCAATCATCACGGTACTTCCAGCGAAGCCGCCACCTGCAGCCTTAGTTGTGAATGCTGAGTCAAAGATTACGTGGATGGCAGGCAATAAATAAGCATGATTTACACAGAGAATGTAGATGCAGCCTAATACATAAAAGAGTGCCATGAAAGGTACCAGCATGCCACAAACCTTGGAGATACTTTTCACGCCTCCAAGAATTACAGCTGCTCCTAAAGCCGTAACGATGGCACCAGTAATGTATGGAGAAATGCCGTATTGGTTTTCTACTAGGGTAGAGATGGCATTTGCCTGTACCGTGCTACCGATTCCGAATGATGCCAATGCGGCAAAGAGGGCGAACAGGACTGCAAGCCATTTCCAGCCCAATCCTTTTTCCAGGGCATACATAGGACCACCCAACATTGTGCCTCGCTTGGTCTTTACGCGATATTTTACGGCGAGTAATCCTTCGGCATATTTGGTAGAAATACCAAAGACACCGGTTAACCAGCACCAGAGTACGGCTCCTGGTCCGCCAAGAGCGATAGCTGTAGCCACACCGATGATGTTACCGGTACCAATTGTAGCTGCCAGTGCTGTTGCCAGTGCTCTGAACTGTGAAACATCTCCTGTGGCATTCTTGTCTTTCTTTACAGACAGTTTGATTGCCTTGAAAATCTTGCGTTGTGGAAAGCGCAAGCGGATGGTCAGAAAGATGTGGGTTCCCAACAGCAGGATAATCATAGGCCATCCCCAGAGGAATGAACTAAATGCGGTGAAAAAATCGTTTATTGCATCCATCTCTTAAAAATTTTATGTTTATCTTATATCTATATTTTTTATACCTGATAACGCAGTTACTTGTGTATTATAACCTTGTTATTTCTCAAATTCTATCTTTACGTTTTTGAATCCCATTGCTTTCAGCATCTCTCTAAACTGAGTCTTGGCATTCGCCTGTGCAGTATAGATATTGGTATGGTTGAAGCAACGTTTCTTCATAGCTTGATAAGCACGCTCATACATAGCCTGTCTGTCGCTGCCTGTCCATTTGCCTTCTTCAAAGAAACTCTTGGTCTTCGCTTCGTCAATGAAGTTATGGTCCAGCAGTTTGATAGGAGGTAAAGTGCAAACGATGCTGTCCTGGCTGGCTTGTAGCCATCCTTTTTTTACATCCTTCATATCGATACCCAAGCGCAACGTTCCGTAATAGATACGTACCAGTTGGTCATCGCCAAAAAAGCCACGGCGTATAGTATCTATCAGTTCTTCATCACTTACAGATAGAAATTCCCATTGACCGATATTCTCGATGCTTTCTACCTGAGTGGGTGAGAGGGTTGTCTTATCTTCCTGTACCACGCTGACCTCGTTGTCTTTGGTGAGCCAATAGAAGGCTCCACCCAGAATAAGGATCAGTGCTAATAGTACGATGATTTGTATTCTTTTCATATCATTGTTCTCCTCGCTTAGTGATTCTTTTCGATAGTTGTCTTATCCAGAAGAGTCTTCAGATCGTTGAAAGTGAATTTCTTCCTGAAACTGATTTTGATATTCTCTTCAGCAAATCCCATGTCCTGTAGCATCGGAATCAGGGTATTTGCTGCACTTTGGCGTGCCTGTTCAAGAATATCTAGGTTCGGTATATCGCGAATGATACTTTCCCTGCCTTGTTGTTCGAATTGTGACAGTTCTGCATCACTGTAGTTTCTTCTGGTGAGTGAAACGAATTGTCTTACACCTTCATGATTGATTTTACTGCTGGTGAGCATCACTTTTGGGTCTGGCAAGATGATTTCTATCTTGTCGCCTTGTCGGTTAACGTTCTTAGCAGAGAATCCTGAAAAGTCTACATAAGCTTTTAATGTCGCATCCATCGGAATGGCCACCTTGCGGTTTGAGCCGGGAACATGAATATTGAAGTCTTTCTTGAACAGTGAGCCCTTCAGATTGAGCTGGTCATCATGAGTTATAATCTTATGAACATGAGCTTCTGCTGTATATAAGCGATTGCATTTCTGTATCTGCATCACCATCACAGGTATTGTGTCGATGACTTGCTCCTTCTTTTCTGTTTGCTGATGCGAACATGAAACGAAGGCAAAAAATACAGAAATGATAAACATTAACCTCTTTTTCATACTAAATGTCTTTATTATGCTGCAAAGGTACGGCAAATTGTTCGAAAAACAAAACAAAATCATGTTTTTTGATGTTCTTTTGCTAAGAAATGAAAAAAAAAGCAGAAAAAGCACTTTTTTTTATATCTTGATTAAACCTTTTCATTTTCTTTTCGTCAAAGTTACGATTAGAATTCATAAACTGAACTTTTATTATATCGTGTAAGATTCAATAGGAAATTTATTAGTTAGTATTTAGGTATGTTAAGGCGTCTGCTTGTGAAAGTAGGCGCCTTTTTGCATCTGATTTTGTGTAAGAATGTAGATTTCGGTTCTTTTCTTTGGCTATTTCAAAAGAAAAATGTACTTTTGCAGTAAGAAAAAATAACGGAATGAAACGAATTGATTATATATTAATAGGTCTTTTGGCTATTTCTAGCTTGACGGCTTGTACTGAAAAGAAGAAGAGTAATATCATTATTGCTCCTAAACCGGTGGCTAAGGTTGTGAACAAAGCTACTCAGAAAATGAGTGATTATGAGCAGACCAGGGAGGCTGACTGGGTTGGTTCCCATTATAAAGTGGTGGTGAAGCGTAGTTCTGACAAGGAACTTCCGGTTCTCCAGTTGGACGAAAACACCAAGTATTATGATAACAGAATTTCGGTTAAGGTATTGAGAAGCGATGGTTCAGAATTCTTTAGCCGTACTTTCACAAAGAAAGATTTCACATCCTATATTGACAAACATACACAGGACATGGGTGCTTTGCTTGGTATTGTGTATGTGAAAGCAGAAGGTGATTATCTTTACTTCGCAGCAAGTGTTGGGTCGCCTGATGTTACCAGTGATGAATATGTACCTCTGGTACTTAAGATTTCCCGAATGGGTAGTATCTCTATATCAAAGGATGAGAAGTTGGATACCAACGCTTCTGCTGAAGAGGAAGAAGATGAAGAAGATGGGGTATAAAGCGGTTCTTCCGTTAAATGTATGAGTGTTTATTATGTCTATCTGAAATTATTATTATACTTTTGTAAGCGTATTCTTTATAATAATGTATAGCAAAGAAAGTAAACATAAGATAAGAAGCGTATGATTGGTTTATTCGCTGTCGCCGAATAAAAAATGCTGTTTTTATTTTGTAGTATCGAATAAAATTCGTACTTTTGCCGCAAAAAGTAAGTATATGGAAAAGGAATTGTTTCGAGCTGTATCCTCTGAAACGAGCCATGATAATCACCTACGATGATGAAGGGGAGATTGTGCGTGATGGACTCAAGATAGAAATAAAACCAGCATGGAAATGGGTGGTGAATAGTGAATGTTGAGTGTTGAATGTTGAGTGTTTTACATTTCAGAGATTATGGATATATTTTTTCAAAAAAACGCCAGAAAATTTGGAAGTTATAAATTTTCAGCGTATCTTTGCAAAAGATTAGCGATGCTCGGCAATCTGAAAGCAAGCTTTCATTGCTCTTGCTGGCACAATCTTTGCAGAAGATTAATCAATAAATAATAAGAAATATGGCAAGACCTATAAAAGAAACACCGATACTCTATGGTGAAGACGCCAGAGTTTTTGAGGCAAGGATGAAAAATCCTCCAAAGGAAAGCCGCGAAAAGATGGAAGAAATCAATCGTGACTATAATTATATCATGAGTTTATTCGTAAATTGATTATGAACGATAATGAAGATTATTATATTATGATCTTAAAATGATGTCTTTGTAGATATATAATTCGTATTTATAAGAAACTATCCCCCATCCTGCTTTCTCTAGCGGATGGGGGATTTTTCTTTTGTACAGAAGATTCATAAGTAGGCTCCTCACGCCCTGAGCCAATGGTCACCGGACGAATAATAATAATGACTTACACCGATTCTAAAAAGCTAGAAGAGAGACCGAAAACGTTAAAGAATACTAATTAGGTGTCGCATTGCCCACGAATGAGACACCTAAAACCAAAAAAGTATACCAAAAAAAACAAATATTACCCCCCCCACTTTCAAATAAAACCCTTATCTTTGCACCTGATTTTTTAAAAATCTGTATCATGAAGGATTTAAAATGTTGTAAATTATAATCAAAATATAATAGATATGAAGAAAGTTTTAACTAAGAAAAAGTATGTAGTTCCATCTATGCAGATTCTCGAATTGGAATCTACGCAGATTCTCGCAGGAAGTAAAGTCAATTCTACACCTTCTGTGAATGGTTTTGAACCCGATGTTTCTTTGGGCTCTGGTGACATGGGAGAAAGCACACCGGCTAGAAGAACTAGCATTTGGGACTAAGAAGAATATTAAATGAAATGTATATGAAATTATCCAGTTTATTACACCAGATGGCTTGCGCCCTCCTCCTTATGGCAAGTTGCTCACAGGAGGATAGTCTGACGCCAGGCAAAAGCCCATCTTCTGTTGGCGGCATTCTCATCACCACGCAGGTATCAGATGTTGCTACCCGTGGCATCACCGAAACCGCCACCTTGCAAAACTTCGGCATCTGTATCCAGGGTTCCGGAGAGAACGCTTCATCTTTGCAATATAATAATGTGGAGATGACGAAGAGCGGCGAAGAGTGGACTTCTGCTACCCCAATGCTGTGGCAGAGTGAGATTCCTTCTGCCGACATCATCGCCTATGCTCCTTATCAGGCTGATATAAGCGAAGCCTTGGCAACCCAGAAGCAGTTCCCTGTATCGGTGAAAGCTGTACAGACTAAAGAAGACCTGTCTTCCGACCTCCTGGTGTTCAAGGCTAAGGATTATGCTCCAACCATCGTCGGCGAGAACAAAGACAAGAATGTCACAGTAACGTTTGATCATGCCTTCAGCCAGCTGATGGTAACCTTCAACTTCCATTCCGCCTTTTCCAACGACGAGGTAGATCTGTCAAAGATAGAAGACGTAAAGGTAGAGGGCACTGTTTTGTCAGGCGTATGCGATTTTTCTCAGGACAAGCCGCTGGTAACGGTTAAGCCTGATGCCGCAGCAGAGACCATCACTCCAGAGAATGTTTCTTTCCAGGCAAAAGATGCAGAGCATGCCAGCATCTCTGCCCAATACTCCTGTCTGCTGGTTCCGCAGACCATCCAGGCTGCCAACCAGCCTCTGACGGTTTCCTTCCGATTGGGTGAAACCACCTATTCATGGAAGGCGAATGCCGACATCACCCTGAGGCAGGGAAAGTATTATACCCTTTCGCTCAACATCAAGAAGACCGGAGTTGTAGTAGAAGGAACGATTCAAGACTGGGTTCCGGCAGAAGGCAACAATGAATACATAGCAGAATAATAACTAGTAAATAACAAGAGATATGAAGAAATTTAGATTCTTATACATCGCTGCCGCAGCATTGCTGTTTGCAGCTTGCGCTAACGAAGAAGATGGTATCGGCAACAATGGTCCTGTTGCTGCTACAGTAAAGGCGGATATTTCCAACAATATCAAAACCCGTGGAACTGCAGACGACAACAGCTGGACAGCAGGCGACGCTATCGGTGTATATGTCACATCATCAGGCTATACAACAGGAGACAACAAAAAGTATGTAACAACAAATGGGGATGGTACTTTTGAAGCTGCTGATAATAACAACACCATCTATTTCAAGAACAACGAAGAGACAACGTTTAGCGCATACTATCCTTACAGCGAGTCCTTAAAAAATGGAAAAATGGATTGGAATATGGATGAGGTAAAAGCAAATCAACCATGTAAGGCTGATGTGCTTTTTGCCTCTGGGGCTACAGCAAGCAAAGCATCTCCAACTGTGAATTTTACAGATGCCGAACATCGCTTTAAGCATTGTATGAGTTTGGTTGAATTCAAAATTAAACCAGGGCAGGGTGTCAAATATAACAATTATAGATTCAATCGCTTAGAGTTGAAAGGAATATTTAGAAGCGGTCAATTTGACACAAAAACAGGTTCGGTTGAAACTGTTGGTAACAGAGGCTCTATTGGGCGTAATTTTGATGATGTATATTTTGAAAACGAAGAAAGTTTTGCTTATATCATGTTGCCGCAAAGCCTTGAAAGCAATAAAATGGATATAGAGATTTACTTGTTGTTGAATGATAGCGAAGTAAAATACACAACCCCTATAACACCATCCACCAATGGACAATTTGAAGGTGGCAAAAAATATACATACAACATAACTGTTAAAAATACTGGGATTACTATAGAAAATGCTAATATAGATCCTTGGGGATATGGTGATTCAGGTAATTTAGACGCAGATATAGAATTATAAGGTACTGAAAATAGGAAATACAGGGTTAGTGAGCTTAGCTGCTCACTAACTCACAAACAATAAAAAACTGAAGATTATGAAGACGATAAAACAAAGAGTTTCCTATGCGGTAATGGGTCTTATTACTATGGGCTTTACTGCATGTACGCAAAATGAAGATATGACTCCAACGCTGAAAGGGCAGGAAATCAATGCCACTTTCTCTGTTGGAGGCATGCAAACTCGTGTCAATACATTGGGACATGGTAACAATTGGGATAATAATGACCTAATAAGTGTACAGCAAACTTACGGTGATAAAACAACTAAAACTGGTGAATATAAATATGTGGAAGAAAATGGGTTATACCGTTGGGAACCTACCGTAAGACTTCGTTGGGAAAGAGAGGAAAGATGCGAATTGATTGCTTGGTATCCTTCTGATATAACCAATCCTTATATTTATAATTTGCATACAGACCAAAGTGATGAGACCAAGTTGAAAGCTGCAGATTTAATAAACGGATATTGGTACCATGTCCCTTACGTTTATGTAGACATTCCTATGAAGCATCGCATGTCTATGGTTACGATAGTATATCATGTTGGTACTGCAGATTATCCTAATATGGATATTAGTGAACCACAAGTGTATTCTAAAAACACCAGTGTTAGATTTTTTAGAGACCCAAACCATGGGCAATTAGTAATGGATACACCTTCTGGCAATTCAGATTGGGTACAAGCCTGTAAGCATGACGATAATATGTTTTCTGCAATCGTTATCCCTGGTTCATACATTAAAGATGAAAGATTCTTGAAATTCAAGATAGGTGACAAGAACTTCTATGCAAAAATGAAGATCAATACAGAATTTCAAGAGGGTCAACGCTACACCTACAAACTCGATGTAGGAAAAGATATAGTGAAACTGACCCAAATCAGCGTAGATGATTTGAAAGGTTGGACAAATGAAGATGATCTCAAATAATTGGAGGAAAGAATATGAAAAAGATATTTCAATACATCATGCTGGCTGTCGTTACTATAGTAATGGCGTCATGCACAAGTGATATAGAAGAAACAACTGCAACAACAGGCAAAAACAACGTACAGTTGGTTGTTGGTGAATTTCCGGCATTCGGAGATTCACAGACTCGTGCTATTGGTACAACTGATCCGGGCAAGACTTCATGGGCAGAAGGAGATGAACTACTTTTGGTGATAGACAACACCACTTATGGAAAACAGTATGCAACTTTTACATATAATGGCAAGAGTTGGGAATTGACAAGTGGTGAATTGGTTTATCTGGAAGGAGACCCTGCATATATATCCCATGTATATTACGCCCCTAATTATAAATGGTCTAACACCTCATTAATGTTGAAAAAAGGTAAGGTTGCTGGAACGGATGAATATATCGAGGGAAAAGCTATAATCACTGGTAATGGTGAGACTATAACCGTTTCTTTTGCCGAGGCAACACGCAAATATTCACGTTTGCGTATTGCAACTCTACCCAATGAGCAAATAACAGTTGATACCGAAGATTTCACTCCTGCGGGCAGCAGCGATATGGAACAGAAAGGAAATTATACACTTACTTCCGATGAAAAGGGCAATGCCTATTTGTATGGAACTTTCTATAATAATTCCATCGTTACTGTGAAATATAGAGGAGCAACTTTGGCAACTCATAAATTCTCGAAAGAAACAGAAAAAGCTAAGAGCTATGCTTTGGATGCTACTGTCATTTCGGCAAATAGTGCAGAAGAAATAAAGTCAGCTATTGAGCAAAAAGTAGCAGATGGCAAGACTGCTATAAGACTCAACCTCGCTTCTGATGCCGGCGATAATGAGTTTAAGGCTATCCGTGAAGCTTTTAAGAATGTGAGATCTGGCACTATAGACCTCACTCTAATAGGATGCAAGGAAATTCCTGCAGAGGGTTTGAACAATAGTTTTCGAGAACTAGAGGCATTAAAGTCTATTACTTTGCCTGATGTGACAAAAATTGGAAAGAATGCCTTACTCTTCTGTGTATATTTGGAAGAAATAAATACTCCAAATGTAACTTCAATACACGAGAATGCTTTTGGGGGATGTACAAACTTACAAAAAATTACTTTTGGAGAGCTAACTGAAGTGAAAGGGATATCTAATGACTATGACGGAATCCTTGACCCTGGGGTAGACACTAAAAGTATAAATTTAGTTTTGTCAGAGAACCAAAAAGTTATGAAAAATAACAGGCAAGGAAATGAATATATTTGGAAGCCTACGGGTGAAAGTTACTTTGCCAGCCCTGACAGTGATAATGGTATATTCCTCGACTATCAATTTAGGTCAGTAAAGAGTTGGGAATAAACGGCAGTACTACCAAGTTTAACTCCTAAGCTGGGCAGGAGTATAAGTTGCCCAGCAAACATATCCCCCCGCACCTCACGGGAAACGACAAGGGTCTATATGCCACGATGAACAGGTGGCGTATAGACCCTTGATTATATGGTGATATTCGATATCTACATCTCCGCTTTCAGCAGTTTTATCTCTTCTGCCGTCAGCCCCGTCATATCCATGACCGATGCATCATCCATTCCATTAGCCAGCATCTTCTTGGCAATCTCAAGGCTTCGCTGGTTCATGCCTTCTTCTATGCCTTCTGCTCTACCTTTCTCCATGCCTTGTTTTATGCCCATTTCCATGCCTTCAGCCTTACCTTTTTCCATACCTTTCTCCATACCTTTCTGATATCTGTCATCCAGGAGGGTTCTTTCAACACTTACCGAATCCCAGAACTTGTCGTAGGCTCTGAGTTCGGCATCCGAGAAACCGGAAATCTCCAGTTCCTCTACGGCTTTTCCAATCTCCGGATCATTGAGCAGGTCGGAAGGAATCTCCTTCGTGTTGGAATTGATTTCCGTGAGGAAACGGAGCCACAATACCATCATGCGCTTGTCGGCGATGGAATGAGGAGTGAACTTAGGGAGTTCAATGAAAGTGAAATGCAAGCCTTTAATTACTTTATTGCTGTCCTTATCGTGCACGATGCGGTAGTTGTGGATAAAATCCGGAGTATCATGCACAAAGATATCATTCACAAGATTCAGGGAATACACGGGTTGGAGTTCACTGTATTTTCCTCCCTTTTTAGCCTGACTCACATAGAGCTTGGATGCATTGAACAGTACTCGCTGCTGGAAAGCGTCAGACCATTCCATCTGCATTTCCACGCAGAACTTTCTGCCTCTGGCATCGGAGCAGAGTACATCTACTATGGTATTCTTGCCCCCTTCGAGCTGGGGCACAAGTTCTGTTGGCAGATACTTTATCTCGTGTATCTGCTCCTCTTCGCTGAGTGGCAGGAGTGCGTTCAGAAGACTAATCAGTCTTTTAGGATGATTGCCGAATATCTTCTTGAACGTGAGGTCTGCCTTAGGGTCTAAGTACTTCATAATCATCTGTTTTAAAATTCGCTACCGCAAAGTTACGACTTTATTTTCATATCTGCAAGAGATTTCTAGGAAAAGTTGCAGGAAAAGTTAGGAAGCCACATATTTTATATTATAAGGTCGCGAATCAGCGTCCGCAGTGTTGCTGCTCCTTAAAACTTATATATAGGCAAAACCTTGACCTTATATCCATTTTTCTCAATTACCCTTTCCTCATTCATCGTGACAATGATCAGATTGGAGCATTTGAGTTCTCCCGCACATTCAATGATGCTATCTACCTCCCGCTTGAGCGTTCGTTCGGAAGAGAGGTCATAACATACTTGTATAAGACTTTCTACATGGGCACCCTGCCTTGTAACAAAATCAGTCTCCTTGTCATTGCGGGAGCGATAATAGAAAAGCGATGTTTCTGCATGATATCCCCTGCGAACCAACTCGATAAAAACCTGATTCTCCAATAACCTGCCTAAGTTCTCACTCACACTAAAAGCCTTGGCTTCAACAAAACCATTGTCAACCACATATACTTTCTGTGGAGCTTTCTTCATCACTTTCAACTTGTTGTTGTAACGTGGCAGATAATACAAGAGATAGGGTTCTCTTAAATATCCCATGAACTTCTTGGTGGTTGCTACGCTTGAAAATCCCAGCGCTTCTGCCAGCTCGTTGGCACTGAAAGGATTGCAGAAGTTAGAAACCAGATACATCGCCAGGTTGTTCAAATCCTCTACATTGCGTACTTTATGGCGCTTGGCAATGTCTTTCCAAATGATGGAATCAAAGAGTGTGGAGAGATAGTTTTGGGTCAGGCTTCTTGCTGCTACAGTCTCTGGATAACCACCATGGTGCAGATAGTCTGCTATAAGCGAGAGGTCGGATGCGCTATCTTTCATCTCAGATACTTCCGAAAGATTTCTGTGGTTCCAGATAAAGAATTCTGAAAGACTGAAAGGCAGCATCTCTATCTGGATATATCTGCCAGTGAGTAATGTTGCCATTTCACTACTCAGCAGTTTGGCGTTGCTTCCCGTAATAACCATGTTGATCCCCATGCGGTAAAGCTTGGAGACCCACAAATCCCAACCATCCAGATTTTGAACCTCATCGAGCAGAAGATACTCGAAGCCGGGATAAACGGCACGTAGTGTTTCCCAAACCAAATCATCGTCCCATGCACTCAGGAGTTTGCCGTCATCAAAATTCAGATAAGCAAAGTTCCTGTCTTTCAGCATCAGCAAAGCCTCTGTCGATTTGCCGGTTCTTCTAGGACCCGTTATCAACTTGATTTGCTTACTTGCCAACAGTTCATCCACATCATATTGGGTATGACGTGTAAGGTAAGGACGGGAAAGCAGAATATCCCGTTCTTTTTTCTGGTTACTGATAATTGTTCTCATTTCTCTTCAGATGAATTGATTAAACCGGGGCAAAGATACAAAAAATATTCAATATTTCATTCGTATTGAATAAAAAAGTGCTGATTTTATTCAATACGACGAACAAAATGAACAAAAACAGTACTTTAGAATGTTGAATGTTGAATGTTGAATGTTGAGTGTTGAATGTTGAGGGTTGAATGTTGAATGAGTGTTGAGTGTTAAATGAGGGTGTGTCAAAAGTTCAAGACACACCCTCATTCTTAATTATACTTCCTTCCAATCAACCAGTCCCTTTCCCATATCATCCAGTTCTATGGCAAGGGCAATTACCTTGCGCTTATCAGCCTTGAAAGGTTCGGCATACTGCTTGGCTTTCATCTGCTCCGTGGCAGCATCCACACCACCATTGTTGCTCAGCTTCAACTCCAGCACATAGATAAAGTTAGTGTTTTCTACCACCATATCAATCCTGCCCGTAGCAATCATCTTTTCTACTTCTACCCGGCAACCGATGGCATAGAAGATGGTGCTCATAATCAGCCGGTAGCGCTCCTCCATATCCATGCTGGCAAGCTTCTTGTTGCTGTAGGGCACGTCAGCTATGAGAGCCTTCAGGCATTTCATGGCTTCGGGAAGATTGCCAAGGCTGAGGTGAACATTCAGAAATGCCTGGGTAGATTGAAGGTCATTATTCTTGCGCATGGCAAGCGTTGGCAACACGATTTCATTCAAGGCTTGCCGAACCTCGAAGTTAGGAATGCCAAGAAGATAAGTTCCGTTTATGTAACCCTTAATCGTGAGATAGCCCGACTGATAGAGAAACAGCTCTGCTCCACCGCCTGTTACGTCAGAAGTTTCTATGATTGTGTCCAACAGGGCACTATGATCAAAATCCTTCAAACGAATCTCCATGTCATCCACAAACTTTGGAAGCAGCGAGGTTGCACCCGATGAAGCCCAGTAGTTCCTCAGTTTAGAATCAGCGAGTGCATTGATAAGACTGAATGGATTGAAGACATCAACCATATTTTCATGACTGAAATGATAGCCATCATAATAAGCTGTCAATTGCACTACAGCTTCATCGAAAGTCCATCCCTTACTTGCTGCCAACTTATTGATTTCCGGTTTGAAATCACGTAAGACTTCTTCCTTCGTGATACCGCAGAGAGCCGCATACGCAGAATCAAAGCTGATATTGCTCAGATTATTGAGTACAGAGAAAAGAGAAATCTGCGTAAACTTGGTGATGCCAGTGATGAAGACAAACTTCTCGTATTTATCATCTGCCTTGAGAATGGCAAAAACTTCACGATAAACAGCGGTACATGCTTCGTGATAAGGAGTCTTCCAGGAATGCTGCAATGGAGAATCGTATTCATCGATGAGGATGGCAACCTGCTGTCCGGTTTGCTCATACGCCCCCACGATTATTGCATTGAAGCGGTCGGCAAGTTTGGCGGTTGGCTTAGGTGTAATACCATATTCCTTCTCTAATCTGTCGAAAGTGATGTCGAGATAAGAGCGCAAAGTTTCCGGTTCTGCACCTGCACGACTCATATCGAGTCTGATGACAGGACGCTTCACCCATTCCGTCTCCATCTGCATGATCTTCAAGCCCTCGAAGAGTTCCTTCTTACCCATGAAGTAGGCTTCGAGCGTATCGACCAGCACAGATTTACCAAAGCGGCGTGGGCGGCTCAGGTAATTATACGTTTTGTTTCTGTTGGCAAGTTGCCAGATGATATCTGTCTTGTCAACATAAAGGTATCCATCCTTTCTGATTTTTTCGAAAGACTGGATGCCTACAGGTAATTTTCTATCATTTATCTCTACCATAATTCCTAATCTTTGTTTTCCAATTGCAAATTTACGATTATTTTCCGAAACCGCCATACTTTTCTCATCTTTTTTGCACTTTCAAAATAATTACTTACTGAACTTCGCATGTGGGGAAGTTAGAGGGAAGTTAGAGGGAAGTTAAGGGACAAATGTCCTAAGTTTAAGCTAGAAGACTGTTGTCTTAACTCCTTTAACTCCTTAAAATTCTTTAATTTCTGAACTTGCGAAACCAGAATCTAATATGCGAAACGTCAAGATTTCTGCGTTAATATTTGTTTAAAAATCAGTCCTTTTTCGGTATCGTTAACTTCTTTTATCTGATAATTGTTTAACACAACATAAGACAGAATACCCTACCCCCACTTGCTTTTTCAAAGATTTCAGCGGTAAGAAAAGAGAAAAAATAGGACCCTAAAAAAATGGCACCTCTTTCGGAACCAAAAACAAACGCTTAAAATATGTAAAAACGGGCTAAATCCTTAAAATATGTTTATAAAAAGCGAAAAACACCCTTCACCACCCTTCACCCGTAACTATTTGACACATAAAACGTTAAATAAAAAGGTGAAGGGTGAAGGTTTGAAAACTCTTTTTTTATATATACGCGCGGCAAGGGAAAAATGAAAGGGTACCCTAGGGTCAAAAATCGGAAAAACCCTAAAAAAAGAATATAATATAAGATTTAAAATATACCCTTCACCCTTCACCTCGTCACCACAACACATATCCATCATCGTATTCCCAACAGATGCAAAGGAAGTAAAAGAAGAATATAACATCAAGGTGACAGATGATCCTAAAGTTCTGGAAAAAGAGTATCAGATTGTGGTAATCGGTACTCATCACAAGATGTTCGACAGTATCGATATGAACACTCTCATCACTGATAAAGGATTCATATGCGACATCTACGGCATTCACAAGCCAAGAAACTAGATCTTCAAGATCGGAAAGAACCTACATAAAATAAACCAGTGAAAAATGGAAAAGAACAAAGTGCTAATCGTCGATGATATTTCAGAAAATATTAAAACTATCTCTGAAATGATAAAGGACTTTGACATCGACGTGAAAACTGCCAATGGCGGAAAAGAAGCCATTGAACTGATTGACTCATTCAAGCCGGACGTGATACTGCTCGACTTGATGATGCCAAATGTAAATGGGTGGGACGTAATAGACCATGTACGCTCTAAATACTCGAAAAGTGAAATGGTCATCATCGTGGTTTCCCTGTTAAGCAACAAGGATAATGTGGATGAATGCTACGAGCTTGGAGTAAACGACTACATCACAAAGCCTATCATCAAAGCCCGTCTCACCAGTTCGCTAGACGCTCATCTAAGCAGTCTTGCAAGAGGCTAAAGTGCCTCTTGCAAGATTGCTTCTGCATGAGCAATGCGATCACTAGTAGGAGGATCTATGCCTTCCAGCGGGTAGGCAATACCTAGTTTCTCATACTTGTAGATACCCATCGTATGATAAGGTAAGACATCTATACGCTCAATATTAGAGAGTGTTGAAAGAAAATCGCGCAACTGATAGAGGTATTCATCCTTGTCGGTAATACCTGGGATCAGGACGTGACGAATCCATACTGGTTTGTGTATCTCGCTTAAATATCGTGCACAATCCAGTATGTTTACATTAGAATGGCGGGTGAGTTTACGATGCTCTTCATCGTTGATATGCTTGATATCAAGAAGAACAGTACCTGTGACGGCCATCAGACGCTCGAATTTATCGAAGAAAGCGCTCTCTTTCCTAAATGGTTGCGCTGATGTATCAAGACAAGTGTTGATGCCACGCTGATGGGCTTTCTCGAACAGTTCGATGAGAAAGTCTATCTGCATCAGGGCTTCTCCACCACTTACAGTAATACCGCCCTTGTCACCCCAATAACTCTTGAATCGCTCTGCCTTATCCAGCAGGTCATCGGCACTCCACTCCTCTCCTACTCCCATCTTCCATGAATCCGGGTTATGGCAGAACTGGCAGCGCATCGGACAACCCTGCAGGAAAATCAAAAATCGGATGCCTGGTCCATCTACAGAACCAAAGCTCTCTATGCTGTGAACAAAACCCTTCATGCGCCAACTTTCTTTTCTTGGTAATTATCCCAAAGAATGAAAGCAAGCCCAGGAACGACTATAAGAGCAGTGACGACACCCAAAAAATCAACTAAATCCATAATTATTTCTTTTTATTTTTAGACTTTATTATAAAATACATTCCTAATGCAACTATCAAGACCATAAAGAAAACGCCCCAAGCATACAACCTAGTTCTATCTATATTATCTTGCATAATTCCTGCAAAAATGACACCACCAAGAATGAGCTTGACAACATCAAAACAGAATTTGTAACCCTCTTCATAAAGGGCTTTCTTTTGTTCATTATTTAGTTTCATACCGCAAAGATAGCACTTTTTTCAATACCAAGTTTAAATTTGCAGTTAAATAAGCTAAAATGCCCGCTAAATATCCTCGGAAAGAAAATCTAGCGGGCAATCTATATGTTACAAAGAGACAAGAGAATTCTTCCCTCTTCATTCTTCACTTCCTTAGAGTCTCTCGTGAGCCTGACGAGCGATTACGTCGAGCTGCTGCTCACGTGTCAAGTCGATGAACTTAACAGCGTAACCACTCACACGGATAGTGAAGTTCTGGTACTCTTCCTTCTCAGGGTGCTCCATCGCATCCTTGAGCTTGTCGATACCGAATACGTTCACGTTCAGGTGGTGAGAACCCTGGTTGAAGTAACCATCCAATACACCTACCAATGTCTGGGCACGCTCCTCATCGTTATGACCGAGAGCACCTGGACTGATGGTCTGAGTATTAGAGATACCATCGAGAGCATACTCGTATGGCAACTTAGCTACTGAGTTCAATGAAGCCAAAAGACCATTCTTCTCTGCACCGTAAGATGGGTTAGCACCTGGAGCCAAAGGAGCACCGGCTGGACGACCATCAGGCATGTTGCTGGTGTACTTACCGTATACTACATTTGATGTGATAGTCAGGATAGATGTAGTAGGCTCTGAATTGCGGTATGTATGATGCTTCTTGATCATGTTCATGAAGGTCTTGAGCAACCATACTGCAATCTCATCAGCACGCTCATCATCGTTACCGTAACGTGGGAAGTCACCCTCGGTCTTGAAGCTGAGAGGGAAACCGGTCTCATCACGGACGATGTTTACCTTGGCATACTTGATAGCTGAGATAGAGTCAACTACGTGGCTGAAACCAGCGATACCTGTAGCGAAAGTACGACGAACATCTGTATCGATGAGCGCCAACTCTGCTGCCTCGTAGAAGTACTTATCGTGCATGTAGTGGATGAGGTTCAATGTCTTCACATAAACGCCAGCCAACCAGTCCATCATATCCATGAAACGTGGCATGAACTCCTCGTATGTCAATACATCACCCTCAACGGCGCGATACTTAGGACCGCACTGCTCGCGTGTCTTTGAATCAACACCGCCAGATACAGCGTAGGTCAAGCACTTAGCCAAGTTGGCACGTGCACCGAAGAACTGCATTTCCTTACCTGTCTGTGTAGCAGATACACAGCAGCAGATGCTATAGTCGTCACCCCAAACTGGGCGCATTACGTCATCGTTCTCATACTGGATAGAGCTTGTCTTTACAGAAATCAAAGAAGCGTAGTGCTTGAATGCCTTTGGCAAGCGAGAACTATAGAGTACAGTCAAGTTTGGCTCTGGTGAAGGACCCATGTTCTCCAATGTGTGGAGGAAACGGAAGTCGTTCTTGGTAACCATTGAGCGGCCATCCTGACCCATACCACCTACTTCAAGAGTAGCCCAAACTGGGTCACCGGTGAAGAGTTCGTTGTAAGAAGGAATACGGGCGAACTTAACCATACGGAACTTCATGACCAAGTGGTCGATGAGCTCCTGAGCCTCATCCTCGGTAAGAGTACCCTCGTTCAAGTCGCGCTGGATATAGATATCGAGGAATGTAGAGATACGGCCTACAGACATCGCAGCACCATTCTGAGTCTTCACAGCTCCGAGGTAACCGAAGTACAACCACTGAACAGCCTCGCGAGCGTTCTTAGCTGGCTGGCTGATATCGTAGCCATACAACTGAGCCATCTCCTTCAAGCCCTTGAGCGCCTTGATCTGCATAGCAACCTCTTCACGAAGACGGATAACGTCGTCGATCATCTCACGGTCGCCCATGTTAGCGAGGTCGTTCTTCTTCTCCTCGATGAGGAAGTCGATACCATAGAGAGCCACACGACGGTAGTCACCTACGATACGTCCACGACCGTAAGTATCAGGAAGACCGGTAAGAATGTGGTTATGGCGAACGAGCTTCATCTCTGGAGTATAAGCATCGAATACGCCATCATTATGAGTTTTGCAATACTTGTGGAAGATTTCGTGGAGCTTCTCTGATGGCTGATAGCCATATGTTGTACAAGCCTGCTCCGCCATCTTGATACCACCGTAAGGCATGAAGGCACGCTTCAAAGGCTTATCGGTCTGCAGACCAACTACCTTCTCCAAATCCTTAGTACCCTCACCAATATAAGCAGCACCGTAAGCTGTCAATCCTGAAACGATTTCTGTTTCCATATCAAGCACACCACCCTTGGCGCGCTCCTCCTTCTGGAGTTCCTTCAACATACCCCAAAGGGTGTTAGTTGCCTGAGTTGGTTCTGCAAGGAACGACTCATCGCCGTCATAACAAGTGTAGTTGTTCTGAATGAAATCACGAAGATTCACTTCACTCTGCCACATGTTTCCTTTGAAACCTCTCCATTCTGTTTTCATCATTTTAATACTTTTTTTTTACAAAGTTAATAATTATATATTTTGCACACACTATCTATTTTGAGTTGGTTTTACACCTATTATATATAGTAAAATAAAAAAGCCCGAACACGTTTGTGCCCGGGTTTTTAAGCACCTTTATCTGAAGGTGCGTATATCATGATGTTCTCGTTCTTTCCGACAGCATCTGTTTTTCCTATATTTCCTAAGTTTATTCCCACTATTAATTTCATGTCTTTTAAATTCATTATTTGTAATTGGCTTGCAACAGTTTTGCAATGAGGATGCAAAGTTACAACAATAAAATGAGAAAAGAGAAGAAAACCTGAACTTTCTTCTCTTTTCTATGAAAAATCATCATTTATGAGTATCATTCTACTGATTCTCAAAATAATGATTGAGATTTTCGATGAATAATCCGAAACACTTGTCATGAATCTGACGTGTCATGGTAACAGGGTTCTCCGCATTCAGGATGGTACCGCTCATTGCCACACCGATGCCCAATTCTGCAAGCGGATCTATATCGTCTGGAGTCAAACCTCCGATGGCTACCATAGGCAGAGAGATTTTATTCTCCCTCATCTGCTCAATAATCTGACGATAACCTTCTATACCCAACACCGGAGAGAGTTTCTCCTTGGTAGTAGTATAGCGGAACGGACCACAACCGATATAGTCAGCCCCCTGTTCATGCAAACGGCGAATATCATCAAATGTATTGGCTGTTCCTCCGATAATGAATTCATCACCCAGGAACTTACGGGCCTCATCAACCGGCATATCGTTCTTGCCAAGATGTACACCATCTATCTGTAACTTCTTCACCAGTTCTACACGGTCGTCGAGGATAAAAGTTGCACCGGCACCCTCGCAAGCCAACTTTAACTTACGGGCTATAGGCTCTACCTCTTCATCGGTAGCCCCCTTCATGCGAAGCTGAACCCAATCACATCCTCCGATAAGTGCCAGATAGGCTCCTTCGAGATAAGAGAAGCGCTCGTTCTGATGCGTGATAAACTGAAAGCTCGTCTGAAAATGAGCTAATGCTAAAGACTTGTTCATACGTACTATAAAATATAAATTCGCTTGCAAAGGTACTACATTCACACGACAAAATCCTACAATTTACCTTTTTTAAACTTCATCATTTGGAAATGGGGAAAGTCTTCCTTTTTTTTTATTTTGTTTTTTTATACATTCCTATGCATTTATATGGATTCTTTTCCGTACCTTTGCACTCAAAATACAAAACATTACTTTTTATGTTGACAGATATTGAAATAGCTAAATCAGTAAAAATGCGCCCTATCAATGAAGTGGCAGCAGAACTTGGAATCCATGAAGACCAAGTGGAAAACTACGGCCGTTACATCGCTAAGATTACTACGGACAAGATTGACACCAACAAGTTTAAGAATCACCATCTCATCCTTGTTACAGCTATCAGCCCTACAAAGGCTGGTAATGGCAAGACCACCGTATCTGTAGGTCTCGCATTGGGCATGCAGAAGATTGGCAAGAAGGCTGTAGTAGCTCTTCGCGAACCATCTCTGGGTCCTTGCTTCGGCATGAAGGGTGGTGCAGCAGGTGGCGGTTACGCCCAGGTTTTGCCTATGGATAAGATTAATCTCCATTTCACCGGCGATTTTCATGCCATCACAGAGGCCAACAACATGATTTCTGCCCTTTTGGACAATTACCGTTTCCAGCACGAAGCAGAGGGTTTCAAACTCAAGAAGATTCTCTGGCGCCGCGTGATGGATGTGAACGATAGAGGTTTGCGCCGCATCATCACCGGTATAGGAGATAAGAACGGAATCGAGACAGAGTCTGGTTTCGATATTACGCCAGCTTCAGAGATTATGGCTATCATGTGTTTCGCAACAAGCATCGATGATCTTCGTCGCCGTATCGATAATATCCTCCTGGGCATCACCGAGGACGACAAGCCATTTACCGTAAAGGATATGGGTGTAGGTGGCAGTATCGTAGCTCTCCTTCTCGATGCTTTGAAGCCAAATCTGGTTCAGACAACAGAGGGTACACCAGCATTTGTTCATTGTGGTCCTTTTGCCAACATTGCTCATGGCTGCAATTCCGTTATGGCTACAGCTGCTGCTCTTGAGTATGGCGACTATGCTATTACAGAGGCAGGATTCGGTGCAGATCTCGGTGCAGAGAAATTCTATAACATCAAATGCCGCAAGACAGGTTTGCAACCAGACCTCACAGTTCTCGTTGTTACCCTCCAGGCGTTGAAGATGCATGGTGGTGTAGCTCTGGAAGATATCAAGAAGCCAAACATCGCAGGTATGGAAGCCGGTTACTGGAACCTCGACAAGCACGTAAAGAACCTGCAGAGCTTTGGTCAGACTGTAGTGATTGCATTCAATAAGTTTGCAACCGATACAGATGAAGAAATTGAAGTATTGCGCAAGCATTGCGAGGAGATGGGTTGCGGTTTCGCCGTAAACAGCGCCTTTGCCGAAGGCGGAAACGGTGCCATTGAACTTGCCAACCTCGTAGTGAAGACCATTGATGAGCGTCCATCAGCCCCTCTCTATTTTGCTTACGATGATAACGATAGCGTTGAGGAGAAGATAGAAAAGGTTGCATTCAATCTTTACGGAGCAGGCAGCGTGACATTGAGCGATTCTGCCAAGGCGATGATTGAAGAGATCAAGAAGCTGGGTGCTGAAAAGTTCCCTATCTGTATTGCCAAGACTCAGTACAGTTTCTCTACCGATGCCAAGGCATACGGCCCTACAGAAGGTTTCGAACTCCACGTTCGCGACATCACCGTAAATATGGGTGCCGAGATGATTGTAGTCATCGCTGGTCCTATCATGCGTATGCCGGGCTTACCAAAGAGCCCACAGGCTGAGCGCATTGATGTAGTAAACGGTGAGATTACAGGTCTTTCTTAAGCACTACAGATTTCACAGATTCTTAATCGAGTAGGAGGAAAACGAAGCAGTTTTCTTCCTACTTTCGTTTTCCGACCTC
>ENA-OPSA01000076-OPSA01000076.1-human-gut-metagenome-genome-assembly--contig:-NODE-76-length-20830-cov-1.920866_pt1 | contig 20830 bp, 10 predicted proteins | sample MGYA00241804_ERZ501899 | MGnify/ENA primary metagenome ERZ501899 (study PRJEB25962, sample SAMEA2042110) | human gut metagenome | biome: human gut; feature: human-associated habitat; material: faeces...
CTGACGTAATACCGGCAGGGCTACGCTGCTTACCATTCCTGTAATCAGCGAGTGGCCCATCAAATTCCATTTGTTGGCCTGATTGAACTGCCCGACCTCCCGCTCTGAGTAATAGCGTCCTAAAATAATGGAAAACAGGTTGTTGTTGATGTGATTGAAAATGTTGGTCAGCAGAAGTTTGCTACTGAAACTGACCATGCTTCTCAGCGGTCGGAAATCAAACTGGAGAGTCGGTCGCCAGGGAGAGAAATACAGGTAACACAGATTGATGACAGATACATATACAATGCTTTGCGTGGCAATACCCCAGTAAGAGTAGCCTAACAATGCCATTGCTACTCCCGTGCATCCTGATACCACCAGTGCAATGATACTGGATAAAGCTTTCTGCTTCACCATCAGGTTGCGAAATAAGTAAGCACTGTGAGGAATTCCCAAGCTGGCGATAAAGAACCCGATAAATGAGTAACGTGCTAATGGAATCAGTTCGTCGTTACGATAAAAATCCGCAATCAGTGGTGCACATCCGGCCAAGATAAGATAGAGTGTAAGGCTCAGCCCACTACAGAACCAGAATACCGCATTGTAATCCTGGTGACTGATTTCCTTTTTGTTGACCAACGCTGCGGTGAAACCGCTTTCTTGTAAAGAACCGGCTATCAGTGAGAAAATGCTCAGCATCCCTACCATTCCGTAATCACTGTCGTTCAGGATACGGGCAGTAATGATGCCGAATGCCAGATTCAGCACCTGCATGGCCCCATTGTTGATTCCTCCCCAGAGCAATCCTTTGGCCGTCTTTTCTTTTAAAGAGTGTTCGGGCATTCTTGTTTCTTATGGAACAGACGACGCAGACCTCCGTTGTGTATCAACGGAAATCTGCGTACGTGTGTAAAAATAGAATGAAGGAGAGCAAAGGTTATTTTACCTCGCTTCCTGGTTTTACTTCGTTCAAAGTAGTGGTAACAGACAGTGAACCGTCAAAGTTTTCTGCGCTGAGAATCATACCCTCGCTCACCAGACCGTTCTTGAACTGACGAGGAGCTAAGTTGGCGATAAACAGCACTTGCTTGCCTACCAGGTCTTCCGGTTTGTAATGCTGAGCAATACCACTGACGATGGTACGGTTTTCCAATCCGTCGGCAATCTTGAATTTCAGCAGCTTCTTCATCTTAGGTACGTTTTCGCATTCCAGTACGGTACCTACACGGATGTCGAGTTTCTCAAATTCTTCGAAAGCAATGGTCGGTTTAATCGGATTTGCTTTGTAATTGGCTGCTTCGTTGGCCTTCTTAGTAGCCAGCAATTTATCTACCTGTGCCTGAATGACGTCGTCTTCAATCTTTTCGAACAACAGTTCAGGCTTGTTCAGCTGATGGCCTTCTGCCAGCAAGTCTGTACGTCCCAGTTGTTCCCAGTCGAAGCTTTCCATGTTCAGCATCTTGCGCAGTTTTTCAGAACTGAACGGCAGGAACGGTTCAAAAGCAATGGCCAGGTTAGCAACCAGCTGCAATGAAATGTTCAGGATAGTAGCTACACGTGCCATGTCGGTCTTAGCCAGTTTCCATGGTTCTGTATCTGCCAGGTATTTGTTTCCGATGCGGGCCAGGTTCATGGCTTCTTTCTGTGCATCGCGGAATTTGAATACATTCAGCAGTTTTTCCACTTCTTCTTTTACGTCGGCAAATTCCTTCAGTGTTTCACGGTCGTAGTCGTTCAATTCACCACAAGCCGGAACCTTTCCATCGAAATATTTGTGAGTCAGTACCAATGCGCGGTTTACGAAGTTACCGTATACTGCTACCAGTTCATTGTTGTTACGAGCCTGGAAATCTTTCCAAGTAAAGTCGTTGTCCTTTGTTTCCGGAGCGTTGGCAGTCAGCACGTAGCGCAATACATCCTGTTTGCCAGGGAAATCCTGCAGGTACTCGTGCAACCATACTGCCCAGTTGCGTGAAGTTGAAATCTTGTCACCTTCCAGGTTCAGGAACTCGTTAGAAGGTACGTTGTCCGGAAGGATGTAACTTCCTTCTGCCTTCAACATGGCCGGGAATACGATACAGTGGAACACGATGTTATCTTTTCCAATGAAATGAATCAGGCGTGTTTCAGGGTCTTTCCACCATTTCTCCCATGAATCGGGCAACAGTTCTTTTGTGTTAGAGATATAGCCGATAGGTGCATCGAACCATACATACAATACTTTTCCTTCTGCACCTTCTACCGGAACCGGAATACCCCAGTCAAGGTCGCGGCTCACGGCACGAGGCTGCAGCCCCATATCCAGCCAACTCTTGCACTGTCCGTACACATTTGGACGCCATTCCTTGTGATCTTCCAGAATCCATTTGCGCAACCAGCCTTCGTGTTTGTCAAGTGGCAAATACCAGTGTTTGGTTTCCTTCATGACAGGCTGGCTTCCGCTGATGGCACTTTTCGGGTTAATCAGTTCTGTAGGAGAAAGTGTACTTCCACATTTCTCGCACTGGTCGCCGTAAGCACCTTCTGCATGGCAGCGAGGACATTCTCCCGTGATGTAACGGTCAGCTAAGAATGTGTGAGCTTCCTCGTCATAATATTGCATGGAAGTTTTTTCGATGAACTCATGCTTGTCATACAATTTACGGAAAAAGTCAGATGCTAACTGATGGTGAGTGGGTGAAGAGGTACGTCCGTACACATCGAATGAGATACCGAACTCTTTGAAAGAATCCTTGATGAGGGTATGATAACGGTCTACGATATCTTGTGGAGTTACGCCTTCTTTTTTGGCGCGGATAGTGATGGGCACTCCATGCTAATCCGAACCTCCGATAAAGAGCACGTCTTCTTTTTTCAGGCGCAGATAGCGCACGTAAATATCGGCCGGCACATAAACCCCTGCCAGATGGCCGATATGGACCGGACCGTTTGCGTATGGCAGAGCCGATGTAACGGTCGTTCGTTTAAAGTTCTTTTCCATATACGTATATAGTTTATTCTAAGTTGCAACCTTACGATGTGCAAAGATACGATTTATTTGGAAATTATTCTTTTTTGAGGCGTGCGAAGCGAATTTTTCGAGGGTGGTTTGAGATATAATCCGTTTGAGTACTTTTAAATGTAGAATTCAAAGTAAATCTTTGTATGATATTTAGAATAAAACAACTCCTGTCAGTTTGTGAATATTGACAGGAGTTATAAGATAGAGATGTTAAAACGATATTATAAATATATTTCTTCCGTGTAAACTTCTCCAAAACAGTCTGTTACTTCAATCTTTATTTTTTTTGCTGTAATAGAAGGTGTTGCTGAAAAGTAATGATTAGTTCTTGCAGGTTCGTAGTCTGCAACAGCTCTTCTTCCATTTAAATGAGCCAAATAATCAGGATCGTAGGAATAGAATTGTTCCATGTCTCCCATAAATTTCTCATCTTCATACCATCTTATTCGCCAGTTTTTATCCCAGTTCCAGACTTTAGCGACCACAGCATTAGGTCGTTCCATAATACTTCCTTTTGGGTATGTTTTAAATTGCCAGTTACGTTTTTGCCCTGTAGCTTTATAATACCAGGAGATTTTATTTTTGTTTCCTTCAAATACCTGGTATCCGTTAGGTGAACCATCACTACCCGTGTCTCCATTCCACCATGTTCCACAAACAGCCCCTAGATTATGTTCTGTAATACCTGCTTCTAAATCAGTGTTGGAGTTGCGGTGATAATGACCTGAAATAATGGTTGCTTGAAATTTATTCATTACCATTTTTATAAGCTTCTCCCCTCCATCGATGAGTGGATGTTCAGGAGATGGTTTCATGGGAGCGTGCATTGCGATGACTAGTTGCTTATCTTGCTGAAGTACACAGTTAAGCAATAGCTCGAGCCATTTCATCTGATCTTCAAATTCCAATGTCGTCTTATACCGTTTGTTACCAAAGTAATTTATATTATTTAGAATGATATAATACACATCTCCAAGTTGTACTGCATAATATAAAGGGCCGAACTCTGCTTTGTAAATATGAGCAAAATCAGCGTTAGAAGTAATATTCATGTATTTATCAAAATCATGATTTCCTATGACTGGATAAATAGGTATGTTTAATTGTTTTGCGAATTCTTTATAAGACATATTTTGTATATAGACATCCCATGAAATATCTCCTAAGATGATACCTGCAGTCTGAATACCTGAGTATTGAGATAGTGTTTCTTTTATGTCAGGGAGTGTTTCTGAAAAAAAACGTTTGGTATCAGCTTCTGTATCAAGTTGTGTATCGGCCATGGTAATCATGGCAAATCGTTCTGGATCTCCCTGCATTTTTTGTAGGGAGAAATTATACTGTTTCTTGTTTGGATCTATTCGTTGAAAGAATTGTGGAACTCCAGAAGTAAAGTCTGCCACGTATCCTTTAGGCGTTAATAGATATACGAATTCGGCTTTACTATTTAAATCGATAGCATAGTTCCCATTTGAATCTGTGACAGAAAATGAGAAGCCATCAGTGACAATTACTTCTCCTAACGCTTTTCCATCTCCTTTCACTGTTCCTTTGATAATATCTGCTTGTGCAGTAGCACATAGCCAGCAAGCTATTGCGCATAAGATTGTTCTTATTTTCATTTTTCCCACCAAAGTTTTGTATTAATATTATCTTCTCCTCCCTGTCGTTTAATAGCTTCCTGATAATTTGCGGTATTCAGGGCTTGTTCGTCTTCCGGATAGTAAAAACGAGAAGGGACTTCTCCGGGTGCAGATGGATTACGATTGTCAAGAAGTTGATTTTGTACGGGTAACCCTGTGCGTAAGAAATCGAACCATGCTTCATATCCTACCATAAAGAGAGACATCCATTTTTGCTGCATAATTTGTTCCATTGCATTGTCCGAGTTAAATGCAATCCCGGTTTGTTGCAAATAACTTGTTATTGCATCTTTCTTGTTGTAATATTCAAAAGATAATGTGATGCCATCTTCGTAAAGCTGTTTTGCATTTCCTGCAGCATAGCCTTTTATAACTGCTTCAGCTTGTAGAAACTTGACTTCTGAACAATTCATCAATATTGCACTACATCCGTCTGGAGTATCACGATAATAACCTCCTAACATTGAGACATCAGCTTGTGAATAGCCGATGTTAGTTAAGGTAGTAGATGAACATCCAGAAGGAATTCCTGCGTATTCTTTAATTGCCGTATTTGCGCTATTGGTCGTTGGAGAAAACCAAACTGTGACTCTTTCGTCTCCGTATTGTGTCCACATTCGTTCCATTTCATCGCTCATGCGAGTATATTCAAAGTTACCTGCTCGCATATCATAAATAGGACATTTGTTGGGACTTCCGGCAAGAAATGGAAGTAACATGTTGTCATCATTCGTTTCCATTAAAGGTAAAGACATGATAGAATTGATCTCTGCAGGAATATTCAAGTTTGTGTCATCTATGCGATTCGAAATACGAATCAGATAGCGAAGGCGAAGAGAATTGGCAAGTTTTCTCCATTTTAGTCTGTCTCCTCCATATACGATATCGGCCGGGAGCACATCAATATTTTCTTCCAGTAGTTTATCTGCTTGTTTGAGTAAATCAATTATTCCTCCTTCTGCCGTATAGATATCTTTTTGAGTGTCGTATGAAGGGGTTATGTTTTCTGCTCCAAGGGTCGCTTCAAAAAAAGGAACATCGCCCCACATATCAGTAATTTGTGCGATACAAAATGCTTTTAATATATAAGCAATTCCTTTAGAAGACAAGCAATTGTCACGTTCTGATACCCGAATCATTTCTTGGATGCTATTCAAATATAAATAGTATTGATTCCAAATCCCTTCGTTTGTGCCAAATGCATATTGTTCTACTTCGTTGTAATTGGTGCGGGCTATCTGGTGGGCTAGACCTGGACCGTCACTATAGTTAAACTGACTTTGTACGATATTACGCAATAATGGAGTTAGTAATAAGTCGGCTGTGGCGGTGGTAGGATTGTTGGGGTCTGTATTTATGTTGTCAAAATCAGAGGTACATGAGGTTGTACATACTGTAAGGAATACGATAACTCCGGTTTTGAGGGTATATATAAAATGTTTCATGGATTTTTATTTTTAGAATACGACATTTATGTTAAAGCCAAAACTTCTTGTTGAAGGATATGACATCTCTTCTACTCCAGGAGTTGCACTGGCGCCTTCGTAAGTAATTGCTTCCGGATCTACATAATCCTGGTCTTTTGTCCACATGAACAGGTTTCTGGCAACAAATGAGAGTCCTAAATTTTTAATAGGTGTTTTGCTTAGCCATTTACTGGGAAACTGATAGCCAAGTTTTACTTCACGTAACTTTACATAAGTGGCACTGAAGGTAGATTGAGTCTCATGATAGCGTCTGTATAAGTTACGATAGTAATCCCGCGGGCTTACTTGAATAGTATTTTTTACATATTCTTCTTTTGTTTCATCCCAAATTACTCCATCTATGACCATATCTTCAGGATTTCTATTTTCTGTTTTATCTAAAACTCCTGATTCCATTCCCATTCCGAAAGTTCTTGATACAAATACTCCACCTTGATGCCAGTCAATCAGAAAATCAAGAGAGAAGTTTTTATAAGTAAATTTATTGTAGAATCCCATGATAAAATCTGGATTATAATTACCAAGTTTGACAAGTGTCGGGTCTGCAATAGGTAAACCGGTTGCATCTACAATAATTTCTCCTTTTTCCGTGCGTTTGAATCCTGTTCCATAAAGATTACCCATAGGTTCTCCTTCTTTGGCAATCGCGTAAACTCGTGCATCTTGGTCTGAATAGATTGCCGCCCATGAGTATACATATTGATCATATTCGTCACTGATTTCTTCAACTTTACTTTTATTCATAGAAAAGTTGATAGAACCATCCCATTGGAAACCTGTTTTGGTTTTGATGGGAGTGTATGATAATGTAGCTTCAAATCCATAATTCCGAATGGCGCCAGCATTTATATAACGTGTATCATAACCGGAGGTTGAAGATATCGGAATTTGTACAATCTGATTTTTATTTAACGTGTTGTAATATGTGAAGTCAATTCCCAGGCGGTTATCAAAAATACGAAAATCTGTTCCAATTTCGTATGAATGCATTCTTTCGGGTTTTAGGTCATTATTCGATAGAGTAGACGGCATAGTGACCCCTGATTGAGAGCCGTAAGGATTGCTATATGAGTAGGTATTCTCTAGACGATATGGCTCCGTGTCACTACCGACCTCTGCGTATCCTCCTCGTAAAGACCAGTAGGTGATAGGCTGAGGTAGTTCGAAAATATCACTAAGCACGGCACTGATAGAAGCGGAGGGGTAGAAATACGAATTGTTCCCGGAACCATCCGACCGTGTAAGAGAACTAGACCAGTCATTACGTGCTGTGATATTTAAGAATAGATAGTCATGATAAGAAAGTTGTCCTGTGAAAAGTATACTATTTATACGTTTTTTAGAGTCCTTCTGAATAACAGATACATTAGATGAGGCATTGCCTAGATTATAAACTCCAGGAATAGAAAGTCCGTTAGCAAAAGCATAGTCATACATATTCTTTTGTATCATTGAATTGGCACCTCCCGTAAGGTCTACTCGCCAAATCTCATTGAATGTTTGATTCCATTGTAAAAGAACATCAGTATTCCATTCGGAGAAGAAGACATTTTCACGTTTATAAGCTCCTGTAGGAAAGTTTTTGGTACTATACGCGCGTTTGCTTTGTCGAAGATCATAAAAAAAGTCGATACCGGAACGAGCTGTTAGTTTCAGGTTTGGTAAGAAATCGTAGCTTAAAGAGATATTTCCGAACATACGGTTTTTGTCGTATCCATTGGTATTTTCATACATGGTGAAAAATGGATTGTCATTCCATCCAGAGTTAAAGTGGAATTGTTTGGTACCTTCATATCCTCTCTGCCAGTAATCACGCAGGCTGTCAATATTTACTTGACGACCAAACCAGGTGAAGGTATACATAGGGTTTTCAGTTCCATATCCCATACTTGGGCGATTACTGCTCGCTGCATTCATGTAGGTCACACTGGTCTTTGCGGAGAATTTATCAGTAAAATGATAGCCAGCATTTATACTTACTGTATTTCTTCGAAGATCCACATTCGGTAAAACTCCTTGACTGTATAGGTTAGTGTAGGAGATTCGGATGTCGCCTTTATCATTGCTGGCACTTAATGCGATGTTGTTGTTGTAGGTAATACCAGTTTCGAAGAAATCTTTTACGTTGTCAGGATGAGCAATAAGTGGAGTTCCTTGAATAGCTGCTCCATTTCGGGCTGCTACATCACCTCCTCTGTAAATTGTTCCATCTGCTCCGATGGAAGGAGAATCAAATTGAGGTACAAGGCTCCCATCAAGCGGACGTCCCCAACTCATGTCTTGGTGATCTTGAGTTCCATGACCGTTATTTCCGTCCCAGTATTCGAATTCACCGTCTAATCCCTGGCTATAACTGTTTTGATATTTGGGTAAACGGGAAACTTGTTCGAAAGTTGTAGTGGAGTTGACCGCTATTTGGAATTTGTTTTTTGTTTTTCCAGATTTTGTGGTAATTAGAACTACTCCATTAGCGGCTCTGGAGCCATATAGAGCTGCGGCATTGGCTCCTTTTAAGACAGAGATACTTTCTATGTCATCTGCATTTAATTCTCCGGCACCATTCCCATAGTCGATTTCTTGGGGGGTTCCTGAAAGATTAGAATAGATATTATTGTTAATGGGTACACCGTCTACTACATATAGTGGCTGGTTATTGTTGGATAGTGAGGATTCACCACGTATGACAACTCGTGTAGATGAACCTGCACCAGAGTTTCCTGATATAATCTGTACACCAGAAACTTTTCCTGCTAGTTTATTAAGAACGTTGGCATCGTTGCCTACATTCATGTTATCACCTTCTACAACTTGCTGGGCATATCCAAGTGATTTTTTCTCTCTTTTAATACCCAATGCTGTTACTACAACTTCATCTAGAGCTTGTACATCTTCATGTAGTACAATTGAGACTGGTTCATTTCCGGTCAGTTTTATCTCTTTGGTATCGTATCCGATGAATGAAACTACCAAAGTACTTTTGGTCGGGTCTGATACATTAATGGTAAAATTTCCATCGATGTCTGTAACTGTCCCATTTGTTGTGTTTTTTTGTAGGATTGTTACCCCAGGTAATCCAAATCCACTGTTATCCAAAACCTTACCGACGACTGTACGGCTGTTCCCTTCTTCTGCAAATGTGGATATGCAACAGATTCCAGCTAGTAGCATACTTGCAATCCTTTTGCTTGTAATTTTACCTTCTTCAAAAAACTTTGTTTCCATTTAGCTTGCTTTAATGTGCTTTTAAATTTTGCAACAAAGGAATAGAAACAATATTTCATAAATGTAAACTCTATTTTAAGAAGGAATTAAGCAATTATTTCATTTTGGTAAATGTATTTTACATAAATGCATATTCACTAAAAAGCTTTTTATGTTTCTCTTGTGCAGAATATACGGCTTTCGGCTGAGAGCTGTATAGTTCAGGTCTGGAAAACATTTGTTTTCAGGAAAGGATACATAAAAAAGAGACTGAGATTTCTCAGAAAATGTAATATCATCAGAAAGGTGTACCTTAACTTGTTCCGATTCTTATTAATAGATATTTTTAAGACTTAAAAATCAGGCTATAGAAGCGTTGATGAAAAGAAAAATACATATTTTTGTGCTTGAAACTAAAATCCTTAAATAAATAATATGAAAAAAAGCTTTCGTTTTATTTGTTCATTGCCTGAACAGCATATGCTTTGCATAAGTTGTATATCTTTTTTGAATGTGGTTGATTTTTGAAATACACACATTTGGTCTTATGAATAGATGGTTTTTTATTTATCTGTGGAGCCTTTTGTTTTTTTCTACAGATTACTTATATGCACAGCATCCGATAAATTTAGTTCCCGCTCCTCTGCTAATAGAGGAAGGAGATGGCTTTTTTCAGGTTACTGAAGAAACTGTCATTTCTGTGGAGAATGAAGCACAAGAAGGAATAGCATCTGATTTTGCTGATTTATTTACTGTTCCGGCTGGATTTACTCCTATGGTAGAAATCGGGGGACAGAATGCAGCGATATCGTTGGTTACTGATAAAGCCTTGAAAAAGGAAGCTTATCGGTTAAAGGTGTCAGAAGATAATATACGGATTTATGCTTCGGACACCAAAGGATTCTTTTATGCTTTCCAGACGTTGAGGTTGTTGTTACCTTCGGATATTGAGGGGCAAACTTTGGCCAATCAAATATGGAAGTTGCCGGTCTTTACTATGACGGATGAACCTCGTTTTGGATATAGAAGTCTGATGTTGGACGTGGCCCGGTGCTTTATTCCCAAAGAAGAAGTGCTGCGTATATTGGACTGTATGGCTCTGTTGAAATTGAACACCCTTCACTTGCATTTGTCGGACGATACGGGCTGGCGATTGGAAATCAAAAAATATCCCCGTTTAACAGAAGTAGGAGCATGGAGAGTGGACAGAGGGCGATTGCCGTTTTATGCACGTCGTAATCAGGCCGAGGGAGAAAAGACTACGCTGGGAGGTTTCTATACTCAGGACGACATGGAGGAGATTGTGGCTTATGCAGCCGACCGGCAGATTAATGTGATTCCAGAAATTGATGTGCCGGCGCATTCGTGTGCAGCGTTGGCCGCGTATCCCGAACTGGCATGTCCGGTGGTAAAAGAAAAGATTACTGTGTTGCCAGGGTTAGGAGGACGTAATCCGGAAGTGATTTATTGTGCCGGAAATGAGAAGGTCTTCACTTTTTTACAGGATGTGATTGATGAACTGCTTCAGCTATTTCCTTCTCCTTATATTAATATGGGGGGTGATGAGGCTACAAAAACGTATTGGAAGATATGTCCGTTGTGCCAGAAGCGCATGCAGGAAGAACACTTGAAAGAGGTAGAGGACTTGCAGGGCTATTTCATGGGCAGATTGAACGATTATATACGGAGTAAGGGACGTACGATGATGGGATGGGATGAACTGACCAATAGCAAGTTGCCCGATAAGGCCGTGATTCTTGGCTGGCAAGGATTGGGCAATGCGGCATTGAAAGCGGCAGACCAAGGATTGAACTTTGTGATGACGCCGGCCCGTGTACTTTATTTAATTCGGTATCAAGGTCCCCAGTGGTTTGAACCGCTTACCTACTTTGGGAATAATACCCTGCGTGATGTGTATAATTATGAGCCGGTACAGGCGGACTGGAAACCGGAGTATGAGAAATTGTTGCTAGGAGTACAGGCTTCCATGTGGACGGAGTTCTGTTATAATGCAGACGATGTGATGTATATGCTGTTTCCTCGCCTGGCTGCTTTGGCTGAAGTGGCCTGGTCACAAAAAGAAAAGAAGAACTGGACAGATTTTCAGCAGGGGCTGGATAATTATTTGGCTCATCTGAACAAAAAGGATGTACCTTATGCTTCATCCATGTATAATATTCAGCATACAGTTGTTCCTGAGAAAGGAAAGTTATGTGTGAAGTTAGATTGTGAACGTACAGATGTCGAAATACGATATACCTTAGATGGAAGAGTACCGGATATGTATTCTTCAGTCTATACAATGCCTTTGAAACTGGATGCGGGGACGGTTGTAAAGTGTGCATCGTTCGTAAAAGATATGAGAAAAGGAGAAATTCTGACTCTTCCGCTGTTGAACAATAAAGCGACAGGAAAGCATGTGTTGAGTAAGGCTCCTATGGCTTATTTATTGACAAATGGAATGCGTGGAAGTTTGCGTCAGTCCGATTTTGAGTGGTGCACGTGGGATAACTTGAGTTCTGCTTCATTTACAGTAGACTTACAGCAAATAGAGTCAGTACAGCAAGTTCTGTTGGGATGCTTGACCAATTATGGCATGGCAGTTCATAAACCTAAGAGAGTAATAGTGGAAGTTTCAAAGGATAATCGTACTTTTGTTCAGGTAGGTCAGAAGGAGTTTTCGGAAGCGGAAATTTTCAGAGACGGGAACTATGTAGAGGATGTGGAATTTACGTTTAAAGCGCGTAAGGTCCGCTATGTTCGAGTTACTGCTGAAGGATTTGGCTCTTGTCCGGAATCGCATTACATGCGTCCTGGACAACCGGCACGTTATTATTTTGATGAATTACAAATTAGATAATTATATGAACTTTAAATTTGATACAATGAGACATCTGATTCTATGTAGTGTGATGTGGTTGTGTGGGCTGATGATGGCCGTAGGCCAGAATGTGCCACAAGTGATTCCTGCCTTGCAGCAGTGGAAATCGGCAAAAGGAAAACTGGTACTTCCAGAAACAGGGAAAGTGATTGTATCTTCGGATGAAGAAAATGAGCTGAAAGGAGAGGCCGAAATCCTGGTGCAGGATTTGAAGGAAATGTTTGGTTGGGAGTATAGTGTCGTAGTAGGAAAGAAAGAAAAAGGAACTGTTTATCTGACTTTGGGTAAGCCGGACAAAACTTTGGGTGAGGAAGGATACCGGATGAATATTCAGGGTGAGGTTACCATTGAGGCACCTACTTCTAAAGGTGTTTTCTGGGGAACGCGTACGTTGCTCCAGATGATTCATAACCAACCGGAGGGATTGATGAAGGGCCGGGCTACGGACTTTCCTTTGTATCCGAGCCGAGGATTTATGATTGATGTGGCTCGTAAGTTCTTTACGATGGATTACTTGCGTGATTATGTCAAGATTCTTTCGTTCTATAAGATGAATGAATTGCAGGTACATTTGAATGACAATGGCTTTGTGGAATTTTTTGGGAATGACTGGAACAAGACGTATGCGGCGTTCCGTTTGGAAAGTGAACGTTTCCCGGGGCTGACGGCAAAGGATGGCTTTTATACCAAAGAAGAATTCCGTGATTTCCAGATTATGGCAGCACGTTATGGGGTAAATGTGATACCGGAGATTGACGTGCCGGCTCATTCATTGGCTTTCACACATTATAATCCGCGTCTGGCAGCCGATAAGAAAGAGTATGGTATGGACCATCTGGATTTATACAAACCGGAGGTTTACGAATTTGTGGATGCACTGTTTGACGAGTATTTGTCGGGCGAGAATCCGGTGTTTGTAGGGCCGGAAGTTCATATCGGGACAGATGAATATAATCAGAAAGAGGCAGAGCAGTTCCGTCATTTTACAAATCATTATCTTAATTTCGTATCGAAATATGGTAAGACTCCGCGTTTATGGGGAAGCTTGAGCATGATGAAAGGAAATACGCCTGTGGATTTGAAGGGAAAGGTGGTAAGTGCATGGAATCATGGCTGGATGGATGTACAGACTTGTCTGGATGCAGGAGCTAAGGTCGTAAATTTATGCGACGGATTATTGTATATAGTTCCAGCCGTAAATTATTACCATGATTTCCTGGACTATCAGTGGTTGTATGAAAGCTGGATGCCGGAAATGATGCGGAAGGATGACCCGAAGATGACAGTGCGTCATCCCAACTTCTTGGGTGCGATGCTGGCGGTCTGGAACGACCGTGTGGGTAATGGAATCAGCGAACAGGATGTACATCTTCGTACTTTTCCTGGGTTACAAGTAGCGTGTGAAAAGATGTGGAAAGGTGAGAATGCCGATAAAGTGCCTTTTGAACAATTTATGGCGCTTTGTGCGGTTACTCCTGAGGCTCCGGGGGTAAACCTGTTGGCCAAGGTAGACAAACAGACTACGCTGACTGAAACAGGAAAAGAAGTGACTTTGTCAGGTACAGAAGTGGTGACTACGGAAGTCGATGAAATTGGATATCCTTATGCGGTGGAATTTGAATTGTGTCCGGATGCAACGCCTAATGCTGATGCGATATTATTCAAAGGTCCGCATTCAGAATTCGTGTCCAACTGGCAGAATACCGGTAAGTTTGCTTTCCGTCGCGATGGATATGAGTTTGTGTTCCATGCGTATCGTTTGCCTGCCGGACAATGGACAAAAGTAAGAATTGAAGGAGATGAAAAGGGTACTTCCCTGTTTGTAAATGGACAGCTGCAGGAAAGACTGGAAGGCCGTGTGAAAGAGGTCTTCAATGAAAAGTGGCAGCGAAAAGATAAATTATGGTATCGGGAAACCTTGATTTTCCCCTTGAAACAGCTGGGAGATACCAAAATGGGATTTAAAGGAAAAGTTAGAAATTTAGTATGTATTCCACTTTAATATTGTAAATGCTATGATTAGAATTTATCGTTTTTTGATGGTCCTGGGACTTCTGGTATGGATGGCTCAGAATGTATCTTCGCAAAGCAGATACGATAAAGACAAACTTTATAATGTGTTCCCTGCAAAGGAATCAAATAAGGTACTGGGGTATGATAAGGGTTCGTCTGTAATATTGAAATCATTGAGTAAAGACGACCAGACACAGCAGTGGAACATTAACGAGTTATCGGGAAGTTTCCGTTTGGTGAATGTATTCGAGGACAAGGCGCTGAGAGCTGACGTAGACCATAAGGCATTGGCCGTTACAGAGGTGAACGGAAGTGATGAGGCACAGTTGTGGAGCATACAGGAAACCGCAAACGGGGTGAGACTGGTTCCGGCCAATACTCCGTCGCTTATGCTGGTATGTCAGAAAGACGGCCGTCTGCAGTTGATGGACAGAAAGAAGGCTGAAACGATGGAAGCTTCTTTGTTCCAGATACGGGTAAGCACTGTGCCTATGCCCGAAGGAGCTGGTATGGCTGCACGCGAAAAAGTGTACTGGGAAGATGAAACTCGCTTTGAAGAAAATAAGGAGGTAGGTCATGCTACGTATATGCCTTATCCTTCAGAGAAAGATATGTTGGCAGACAAGGCTTTCTATGACCGCCCTTGGGAGGAAGTACATAACTCTGCCTATATGCTGCTGAACGGTACATGGGCTTTTCATTGGGTATCAGAACCCTCACAACGTCCGCTCGATTTTTATAAGGAAGATTTCGATGTATCGGGATGGGACCGTATTCCTGTGCCGTCTAACTGGGAAATGCAGGGCTACGACCGTCCGATTTATGCCAATGTAGAATTTCCGCATGCCAACACACCGCCTTATATTCAGGCACGTAAAGGTTTTAACGATGGCGGAAAGAACTATGGTATCAATCCGGTAGGTTCGTATGTACGTACGTTTAATTTGCCGGAAGGCTGGGATGGAAAACGTACTTTCATTCATTTTGGTGGTATTTACAGTGCAGCATTTGTGTATCTCAACGGAAAATATGTGGGCTATTCACAAGGAGCAAACAATGTAGCTGAGTTTGATGTGACTAAGTACCTGAAACCGGGCGAAAATCGTCTGGCTGTGCAGGTATTCCGCTGGTGTGATGGTTCTTATCTGGAATGTCAGGATATGTTCCGCATGAGTGGTATCTTCCGTGATGTATATTTATATAATGTACCGAAAGTCAGCGTGCGCGATCATTACATTACTTGTCTATTGGATAAGGATAAGAATTATAAGAGTGGAACCATGAATGTGAAGTTGTCTTTGGATAACCGTGACAAGCTGAAGGGTACCAAGAATCTGCTGGTGCGTCTGTTAGATCCGGAAGGCCGTAAGGTAGCCGAATCGGAAGTGGCTGTGAAATACGCTCCTTCTTCTCCGGTAAGTACGGCTAATGTGTCATTCGATTTGACAGATTTGTCTTTGTGGACTGCTGAAACTCCTACATTGTATACTGTGCAAGTGATACAGCGTCAGGGAGGAAAGGATGAAATGGCTTTCTCTACGAAGTATGGTTTCCGTGACATAGAGGTGAAAGGGGCATTACTTTACTTGAATGGCAAACGAGTGTTCTTCAAGGGAACCAACCGTCACGATACGCATCCGGTATATGGTCGTGCGGTGACAACAGAGTCTATGCTGTGGGATGTGCTGACTATGAAACAGAACAATATCAATACGATTCGTACGTCGCATTATCCGAATGCAGCCAAGATGTATGCCATGTTTGACTACTATGGTTTGTACACAATGGATGAGGCTGACCTGGAAGACCATGCCAACCAGTCTATCAGTGACATGCCTTCCTGGATACCTTCATTCGTGGACCGTATTGACCGGATGGTGCTGAGAGACCGCAATCATCCGAGTGTGATTTTCTGGAGCTTGGGTAATGAAGCCGGAGGAGGAGCCAACTTCCGTGATTGTTATGACGCTGCTAAAAAGCTGGATAGCCGTCCGGTACATTATGAAGGTACACGTGACGGAAAGTCATACGGTGGTAACCGCTTCAGTGATTTCTATTCTAAGATGTATCCGAGTATGGACTGGATGGATGAACATGTAAGTGCGTTTGAAAAACCGCTTTTCGTATGTGAATATGCGCATGCCATGGGAAATGCCATCGGTAACTTGAAAGAATATTGGGAAAGTATTGAAGGCAGTACGGCTACTATCGGTGGAGCTATTTGGGACTGGGTAGACCAGGCTATTTATGAACCACATGAAATAAAGAAAGGTATTTATCGTCTGCATACAGGATATGACTTCCCTGGCCCGCATCAGGGTAACTTCTGTTCCAACGGTATTGTACCGGCTACACGTGAGGAATCTCCGAAGCTGAAAGAGGTGAAAGCCATTTATCAGTATGTGGCCTTTAAGTGTGTAGGTACGGATGCTTCTCATAATCTGGTCAATGTGCAGGTACGTAACAAGTATGCGTTCTTGTCATTGAAGGGGTTCGATTTGAAATGGGAAAGCGTGAAGAATGGAGTGATTGTGGGAGCTGACAGCTTGAAACTGGAAAATATCCTTCCGGGGGATTCTGTAGTATTGAATCTGAAACTGTCAGGAGTAAATTTGGCAGATGCCAAGAAGGCTGGTGATGAAGTGATGGTCAATTTGCATGTACGTATGTTAGCACCTGCTGTATGGGCAGAAGCTGGACATGAAGTAGCTGCCTGCCAGTTTGAATTGCAGAAGAGAGCTGATTTGCCGAAATTGACGTTTAAGAAAAAGAAAAATGAATGGACCATTCAGGAAACCGATAAACTGTTGATGCTTTACAACAAGCATCTCCGTGCAGCTTTTGATAAAGCTACCGGACAGATGGTACAGTTGAATATGGCTGGAAAGGAAATCATCAGTCACAATGGCGGCTTCTTGTATGATAATCATCGCTGGATTGAGAATGATTTATTTAAGGACGTGGCTAACGGACTGGATGCGGCTGGTACTTGTGAGGTGAGTGTAGATAAAGGAATCGTACAGGTAAGTACGTCTCGTGGCGGTTCTTTGTGTGCAACCAACATTGTGTACACATTTATGCCGAATGGAGTAATAGACATGGATGTACGTTTCTCTCCTCAGACTGCGAACTTACGTCGCTGTGGATTGGTTTGCCTGCTGGATTCTACTTTGACTCAGGTAGACTATTATGCACATGGTCCTTGGGAAAACTATGTCGACCGCAAGGATGCATGTCCTGTGGGACGTTACACGCTGGATGCAAATGATACCGGCAAGTATGTGAAACCTCAGTCTATGGGTAACCGGGAAGGTTTACGTAGCATGGACTTGAAGGATGCTTCAGGAAAGGGTATCCGTATCCAGACACAAGGTAATGTTTCTTTCTCTGCTTTGCGTTATACAGATGAGGACTTGATGAATACCAAACATACTTGGGAATTGCAACCGCGTCCATACGTAGTGCTTCACCTGGATGCCGCTTTGCGTGGAATAGGAAATGCAAGTTGTGGTCCAGAAACCATGCTGAAGTACCAGATTCCGCAGAAACCGATGAGCTATAAGCTCCGTATATCTGCGTTGTAAGAATAGAATAACCTAAGTAGACTTATGAATAAATTTTATCCCGTTGCCGGTATGGTTGCTTTATCGGCCGTCACTACAGCCTGTCAGCAGGCCGACAAGCAAGAAAAGAAGCAATACAACATTGTGTACATTATGACCGATGACCATACGGCACAGATGATGAGCTGTTATGATACGCGCTACATGGAAACTCCCAACTTGGATCGCATAGCCAATGAGGGAGTGCGCTTTACGAACAGTTTTGTGGCAAACTCGTTGAGTGGTCCCAGCCGTGCCTGTATGATTACAGGCAAGCATTCTTGTGGCAATAAGTTCTATGATAATACTACTTGTGTATTCGACAGTGCACAGCAAACCTTCCCGAAACTGTTGCAGAAGGCTGGTTATCAGACGGCGATTATCGGAAAGTGGCACCTGGAAAGTCTGCCTTCAGGATTTGATTACTGGCAAATTGTGCCGGGACAGGGGGACTATTATAATCCGAACTTTATTACGCAACAGAATGATACTATTCAGAAGCACGGTTACATAACCAACATCATTACCGATGATGCCATCGACTGGATGGAGCACAAGCGTGATGACAAGAAGCCGTTCTGCTTGTTCATTCACCACAAGGCTATCCATCGCAACTGGATGGCAGATACTTGTAATCTGGCCTTGTATGAAGACAAGACCTTCCCTTTGCCGGATAACTTCTTTGATGACTATGAGGGACGTGAAGCGGCTGCCGCTCAGGAAATGAGCATCGTGAAGGACATGGATATGATTTATGACCTGAAGATGCTTCGCCCGGACAAGAACTCTCGTTTGAAGACATTGTATGAAAGTTTCCTCGGCCGAATGGATAGTGCTCAGCGTGCAGCATGGGAGAAGTTCTATGGTCCTATCATTGAAGATTTCTACAAGAAAAATCCTCAAGGAAAGGATCTGGCCAACTGGAAATTCCAGCGTTACATGCGTGACTATATGAAGACGGTAAAGTCGTTGGATGACAATGTGGGTCGCGTATTGGACTATCTGAAGGAAAAAGGATTATTGGAGAATACGCTGGTTGTGTATACTTCCGACCAGGGATTCTATATGGGAGAACATGGTTGGTTCGACAAGCGTTTCATGTATGAAGAATCCATGCGTACTCCGCTGATTATGCGTTTGCCGGATGGGTTCACTCGTCGGGGAGACATTACTGAAATGGTACAGAACATTGACTATGGACCTACTTTCCTGGATTTGGCAGGAGTAGAAATTCCGTCTGATATGCACGGAGTATCTTTGTTGCCGTTACTGAAAGGTGAGCATCCGAAAGACTGGCGCAAGGCTTTGTACTATCATTTCTATGAATACCCGGCAGAGCACATGGTGAAACGCCATTATGGAGTGCGTACAGACCGTTACAAACTGATTCATTTCTATAATGACATTGATACATGGGAATTGTACGACTTGCAGGCAGACCCGCACGAAATGCACAATCTGTATGGACAGAAGGAGTATGAGGCAGTGGTTGACGAGTTGAAGGCAGAAATGTTGAAACTTCAGGAACAGTATGATGACCCTGTACGCTTTTCACCGGAACGGGATAAGGAATAATTCGTAAGGAGGTAGTTATAAATGAAAAATGTCCGGATGGCTTTAGTGAGCAGTCCGGACATTTTTTTGTGGTATGCTATAGAAATTTAGCTTCATTCTCAGCAGCTATTTTTTTAATTGCTTGTTGCGAGGCGATGAAACCGCCTCCGAGTACACGGTTCCCTTCGTAGAACACTGCCGACTGGCCGGGAGTGATAGCGGAAGCCTCTTGCTCAAACCGGACTAATAGTTGCCCGTTGTCCAGCAGAATTACACGGCAGGGAATTGAGCGGCTGCGGTAGCGGATACGTACCGAAAGCTCCTTGCAGTTGAGTAACTCTTCCAGGCTGGCTACGTTATAGTCTTCCACTAACATGTAGTAAGTTTTGAGCTGGTCGGCATCTCCTAACATGACCGTATTCTTGGCCGGATTAATTTTCAGCACATAAGCCGGTTTGCCCAAAGCAATCTCCAGGCCTTTTCGCTGGCCGATGGTGTAGTAGGCAAAACCCTTGTGCTGCCCCAGTTTCAGACCTTTGCTGTCCACAAACCATCCCGGGCCGATTTTCTCGTCAATGTCGGGACAATGCTCTTTCAGGAATTCCCGGTAATCTTTTTCGATGAAGCAGATTTCCATGCTTTCTCCTCCGCGTGCTTTGGCTTCAAAACCTTTGGAGGCCAGGTAATCGCGTACACTGGCTTTGGTCATTCCTCCTAATGGAAACATCATGCGTTTTAGAATTTCTTGTGGAAGTTTCCACAGAAAGTACGATTGGTCCTTCAGCGGGTCGTCTCCGGTCAGGATATAACGATAACCGTTGAGGTCTTTCAGTTGGCAGTAATGCCCCGTAGCAATCCAGGCACAGTTGCACTTGTCTGCCCATTCACACAGAATCCGTTCCTTAAATAAAGGGTTGCACATGACACAGGGGTTGGGAGTGCGTCCACGCATATATTCGTCGATGAAATACTGTACGATGACTTGCCGGAACTCCGTACGGACATCGGCCACGTGGTGTTCGATACCTAAACGTGCCGCCAGCTCCTGAGCTTCTATGACTTCATTGGGCTGATCATTTCCGGGAGTGAAATGAGAGGCTACGTCCCAGGTACGCATCGTGACACCTACTACCTCATATCCTTGTTCCTGAAGCATGATGCAGGCAGCCGAACTGTCTACCCCGCCACTCATGCCAACCAGTACCCGTTTTTCTCTTTCTTTCATGTAAACAAGTTTTTATGTTAGAAGAATAATTCCGGCTGACGGCGGGCACTGAACTTCTCGTGAAGGATGGCAGCAAACGGGGTGCTGAACTCGCGGGCTTCGTTCGGGCAGCATTTCACGCAGGCGCAGCATTTGATGCACTTGTGAATATCTGTTTCAATGGAGCTCTGGTCTTCACTGAAATGGATGGCATGTGTGGGGCAGACTTCAATACATTCTCCACAAGCAAAACAACCGTCCG
>ENA-OPSA01000078-OPSA01000078.1-human-gut-metagenome-genome-assembly--contig:-NODE-78-length-20445-cov-13.297793_pt1 | contig 20445 bp, 17 predicted proteins | sample MGYA00241804_ERZ501899 | MGnify/ENA primary metagenome ERZ501899 (study PRJEB25962, sample SAMEA2042110) | human gut metagenome | biome: human gut; feature: human-associated habitat; material: faeces...
GCCCGGTCCTTGGAGTCTGTCTGCGCCGCCATAACTTTGCAAAGTAAAAAGTAAAGAGATTCCAGGTTGGATAAAACTGAAAAATTGAGGTCGAAAATTGAAACGAGGATTATCAATAGGTATAATCAAGATAGTTAGATAAGATTGGGATGCGTATTGTTTTCATACGCATCCCGTACTTATAATAGTATTTTTTACTATGTAGAAAAAATTCTTTTTAAATCAATATCTTTATTTGTTTTCTGTTTCTTATAATCACGGTATCTTTTATATGGTATTGTTTTCTTATATCCACTTGCAAAATACATGTGTTTAAAAATCGTAGAACCAGTAAGACTTTTGTGTATAATTTTATAGCTCTCAAAATGTCCTAGATATCCCAGATAAGAATTTAATGTTGTTTGAATCGCCTCTAATTCATCCAAGGAAAGTTCATCCTTTTTACTTAAAGATATTATATTCTTTGCTTTGCTACGGAAACCGTTAACACTTCGTGGTACAGCATATTTGCGATAAGGCTTTACGAATGCACCAAGGAAAGGAACTCCATTCTTACATGGCTGCAAATATATCTTCTTTGGATGTAAAATAAGACCAAGCTGGTCTATGAGAAAATACTTGATTTCTGGAATGATACTCTTTAAATATGCCTTTGATGGATGAATTATATAAAAATCATCTACATATCTTCCATAATGCTTAATCTTAAATCTCCTTTTAATCATTTGATCCAACTCATTAAGATATATATTGCTGAAAAGCTGGCTTGTCAAATCACCAATTGGCAAACCGATATCCTTAGGCTGATTAAAGAGACTCTTCGAAGCAGGAAGAAGCATCCAGTCTTTCTTATCTCCAATTATCTTGCAATCGAGAGTGTGGTCTTTAAATATTATGATCTTAATAAGCCACAAGATAAATTCCAGGTTACCAGCAGGTTTACTGCAATCACACCCATGCTTTTCCCAGTAAGCAAAAAGTTTATTACATATTATATTATAGAGTATATGTTTGTTTATACTCATAAAGTAACCTTGAATATCCAGTTTAAGGACGAAAGCGTTTTCTGTATAATTATTTGTACAAGAACGAATATGATGTTCTAATCTTTCTATTCCAAATAACGTTCCCTTTTCTTTTCTACAGGAATAGCTATTATAAATGAACTGGGTCTCGAAGATTGGAGCGATATAATTAAACAGAAGATGATGAACTACTCGATCTCTGAACTGAGAAGCAAAAACTTCTCTCAATACTGGTGAATATGAGAGAAAGCAGATGGATTTACCAGGAAGATAAGTACCATCCAATAATTCGTGAAAAAGTTCTATCAGATTTTGCTCCGCATCTTTCTCAAATTCTAATTGAGCAGTGGTATTTCTCTTGTTTTTCCTTGCATCTTCATAAGCTTGAAAAACGTCGTTTCTTAATTGTTGTGTAAATGATAATGAGGACATAGAATAAACTTATTGCCTAGTAAATGCTTGGACACAGCGAACACTAAACCCGTTCGCGCGATTGTTGTTGTTGGATGGATTCACGTTACCACTGTTGAAGTTCAAGTTGTAACCGTTATTGTCATTGTACGGTGAAGAACTCCAAGAGTAACCGTTACTGCCAACGTTGTTCATGCTGCCATTGTTGGAATTACGATAGCCAGCAGGAATCGTAACCACTCAATAAATTCATGTTGGAATGCTAATAGAAAGCCAACATGAAGATTGGATTATTCATCCGGCATACCCTATAACTACGCCCTTTGACTTTATTATTCGTTAGTAGCGTACCATTTACGTCATAGGAGGGTTACTGAATTTACATATCTCACTCTTGAAGGTACCCTATCAAGCGACCTTTCAAGACTCTGGATAATGCTTGAAGTAAAATCTATGTCCTCATATTTTTATTTTTCTTTTTGTTCTAAATTCTGTTCTTTTTTCTGTTCTGATTTCATCCAGCTTGTCAGCTGTTTAGAAACACTTTCCATCATTTCTGCCAGAAATGCATATTGATTTATATGCAGTTCTTTCAAATCTTTGGCTATACGTACCTGTAGTTTGACTTTGACTATTTTTACTCTGCAAGACGAAATAAATGCAATTTTGCTTCTTGTAGAATTTGCTTGATAGATGAGTTGTAAGATTTCTATTATTTCTTTCTTAAGATCTTCACCTAAGCTATATCGTATATCACGTCGCCAATGCTGGCTTACATTAAATATCTGAAATAACAGATCATACGTAGCCTTGAATACTGGTAAATCATCGTATTTTGCCATTGAGCATATTCTTTAAATCAATAAGAAACATCATACATTCCATAGGAGTTTTACTTTCTATATTGAAAGCAAGTATCTTATTCACAATGTTTTCATTTGAACCATTTAAAATTTCATTCTTTAATTGAGACATCTCCTTACGTTGTGGAGTATATAAAGCTATAGATTTTTTCCACTCCTCAAAAGAAAGAGTTGGAGTAAAAGAAAGAGGCTTGATGGTACAAGAGGTATCTTCTTTTGAAACAAAACTAAATTTATCTTTAAGTTTTTCAAGGGAAGCTAAAGGGAAACCTATATGAACCATTTCGCTATCTATCTCTCTAAATACTTGTTTCTTGGGTTTACAATTCATTACAGCAAAAACAAATATATATGCTGAATATTCATAGGCCTTCCAAAAAGCACCTTCTTTGTGTAAATGAATTGTTTCTGAATGTTCATTCTCCTGTTTCAATATATCTTTTTTCGTCATTCCAAAATATAAAAAATTGTAGAAAAGCCGCCAAAGGCGGCATGGGAAGGGTGGGCTTTAAATGCCCACCCTAGAATAAATCAAATAAATCAAATGCGGAAACAAGTTCCGCTTTATTCTTGGACACAGCGAACACTAAACCCGTACGCGCGACTGCTGAGGTTGGATGGACCCACGCCACCACTGCCGAAGTACAAGTAGTAACCGCCATTGCCACCGTCCGGGGAAGAACTCCAAGAGTAACCGGAACTGCCAACGACGTTCATGCTGCCACCGAGGGAATTACGATAGCCAGCAGCAGGGAACCAGTTTCCTTCATAGGTACGTCCCTTATTGCTGTTATCCCAGGTGAATGTTGTGGTAGAGAAGTTAGAGAAATTTTCTCTGTTTGGCAATCTCCATCCCTTTGGGCTTGGGTCAAAGAGACTCTTACCATCAGCATCGGTAATATCGTTCCACTTCTTGGAAGTGTAATTGTTAGGCGAAGCCCAATCATATGTAGAACTATTACCGTAAGTATAGAACACCGCAGGAGTCTGCATCGCCTTGGCAAAAGTAACCTTACCGGAAGTAATGGTAGTCTTCCCTACAGAATTACCATTGATATCATATCTATCGATATCCCCAGTGAATGGATCCTTACGTCCGAACTGGTAGTAAAGACCGTAGGTCTTGTCACCATCAGTAGGATTAGCTGAGGTAGCACCAAGGTTTCTGTCCATGAATTCACCAACGAGCTGCGGTTCTTCAGTAATCCAAAGATGCCAGCTCCAGAGATATGCATCATCACCAGCTCCCTTCTTCTTCACACCGACAACAACATTTCCTTTCTTGCCACCAACGGCCTTAATATAAAGCGGCTGATTACCCTTACCTTCATAAGTATCACCAGAAACAACGTCACCAGCAGCATTGCAGAAGTTGATAGCACGAGAATTAATATCCTGCCAGATAACCTCTGCTACCCATTCAGACTTCTTGTCGAGCACGTTAGCAGCATCGCCAACATCCGGATTCGACCAGAAGATATTGATGTTGTTGACGACATCAATCTTGCCTACACTAGCACCGGTTGGGTCCAGGATGAGACAGTTGGCGGTAGCAGGAAGTTCCGGAAGAGAATAATCTGGTATATTTTTATCTTCCGCCGTCCAATCCCCAATGTTCACAGAAAGCTTGATGTTCTTACCGGAAATGATGAGGTTGCCATCTGCATCCTGTCCTGCACCATTGGAGAAGTCAAGAGTGTAGTTGTAACGCTTGCCCATCTGCCAGGAATCGCCAATGCCAACATACGCCCACTTGTCAGAGCACAACACCTTGCCACCCTGCATGGCGATGGAAACCTTCAGTGCGATGTAAGCACCATCAGCAGCCTTGTTGGTAGCGGTCAAAGACTGAGGAATAAGCATAAAAGGCACATTACCCTGATCCTTGAAATCCTTGACATCAGAAGAAAGCTCCACAGCCCCACTTTCCCACTCAGTAGTATAACTACCAGTCTGAGAATCCTGTGACCAGGAAGCATCATTACCATCGCCACCAGTAGAAGGGAAAGAGAAAGTACTCTTGCTCATGACATTTCCAATCTTTACACCCGAAACCTTGACGGTGTAAGCCTTGTTGTCGTTCTTGGCAGCAACAGTGATCTGAGAAAGCGCATGCTTGAACTTGATATCAACGCCGTCCGTACCATTTTCTTCCAGATTACCCTTGGCATAGGCATAGATGAAATCCTTCTGTCCTGCAGCAGCAGCGTTCGGCGAGAAGTTCTCCAACTTCTGGAACTGGTGACCAATGCTGAAAGAGGCTCCATCAGCATCCTCTGTCGTAGCCATCTTGCAAGGCTCCGTAGGAGCATAGGCATAGAAGTTCAGATACTCAGAAGAAGTCGGCCAGAAGAAGTTACCTTCATTGGTACTCCAAGCCCCATCAGCCTTGGTGTAAGCAACATTCTCCATGTAGTTGTCCGCCCCAGGAAGAAAAGCCGTAACCTTGAAGGCATCAAGGTTATCGATGGTAGTCTCCACGGCACGAGAAGAAGTAGCGTGAGGCACAGTAGGATTAAACAGAATGGAGCGGTTAGAGATTCGCCCTCCCATAGTGTCCTGCTCGGTTGAACAGGAAGTGGCTAGCATCACCGATGCGAGAGCCACGTAAAGACATTTTTTCTTATTCATTACCATATACATATTATATATAAAATCTATGCAAAGGTACATCTATTTGATGTAATTATAGAAAAAGAAAAGTACTACCTTTTATTTTAACACTTTCAAGAGTAAATGAGCCGTTTTAAGGACAAAAGCCGCCTAAAAGTGTTAAAAAACGAGGTAGCGAGTTTAAAAGCAAAGACAGCATCTCTTACGAGAAATGCTGCTTTGCTTATATATATAAAATAGGTGTAACTGGTATTTATCTCTGTCTTTCAAAGAATTTAGTCTGTTTCTTTGTCTTGTTTACGACCTTTATCTGTATGGTACACTTTACCGGAACAGAAGAATTAAGGTTAGCCATAAGCTGCGCAATAATCTCTTCGGCATCCACGTAACCCTTACCTTCACATTTGGCAACGACTTCACCCATATAGAAAGCTTCTGCTTCAAGTTCTACCTTGTCATCTATCTTATCGAAGCTGGTAATCTTATTTCTGGAGAGGCGTTTACTTTTCTCATTAGTAAAGAAAACCTTCTCCACAACACCCTCATTTAGTTCCCACGCTCTGGAAAAATCCGGCTTTACATATCCCATAGTGACCTTGTGTGCACTGACGTGATTCATAGCAAAGCCAATTTCCTCGTAGTTGGCACCAACATCATTTTGAGCAATCGTAGCCCAGGTATGGCGAAATGTATAAGGCGTATAATGTACATCCTCCGGCAAAGCCAGCTGATCCTTGCATATCATTTTCAAATAACTGTGCATCACGGAATTTAATCCGCCAACAGTACGATATTTGTGGAAGTTAAAGAGATAAGGATCATCTTCTTCTGTTTTATATCTTTCAAAGGTAGGAATCAGCATATCAGGAACTTTCATTTCTATGTATGCATGGTCCTCACGGCGACCCTTAGTTTTTCTTCTCTCATAATGCAGGATTCCATCAAAGAAGCAGCTCTTCTGCATATAATAAAGGTCAACCACGTTGATACCGGCAAGACAGAGCATCATCTTACAGATGTCAATCGTCATCTGAGCCTTTTCATTCTTTGGCTCCAAGGCAAAGAAGACACGGCACTCTTCCATCGTGATGGCACGTTTGTCAGCTCTTTCTATCTTAGGTATCTTAACCTTAATCCAAGGGTTATTTTGGATATATACTATGTTGTTGTCATAGTCATTATACTGCTTGATGCCTTCCTTGAATATCTTCCTTATCAAGGTAGGATAGGAGAATTTGGCCGCACGGCTCTTATTCAAGCTGCGGATCCACCCCTCGACAAACTTAACCGTAAGCTGACAAAACATAACATTATCACTTTCAGCATACTTCTCAAGATTGCTTAATGCCAGCTCATAAGAATAGACCGTGTTGGGTACAAGAGTGTCATAGAGCGTATTGATGTATTCTCTGGCAAATTTGGAGAAGCTGATGTCCTGATCACTCATTTCTACATAGTTCTTCACTTCCTCCAAAGTCCAGGAACTTATATCCACATGATTGAGTCTTGTAATCCATTCGTTGATTTGAGACATAAGAGAGTTGAGAACAAAGGTATCCTTGATTTCCTTCGTTCCTGCAACCAGACCTTTCTCGTTAACCAACTTATCGGTCTTGATATAACATATTCTTCTGTTGTGCGTCAGTCTGATGTACACCGTATAGAAACCATCTTTACGTTTTTTCTGCACAACTATTTTAAATGTAGCCATACTCTAAACTATTTCTAAATTTATAGGAATGTAATGCACATTTTACCGTGCAGAACGTTCCGCAAAAGCCATTAATATTTAAATTATATTAAAAACAAATCTCTAAATAACTAATAATCAGCCAGTTGTAAAATCGGCGAAATTATTTTTGTGCAAAGATAGGCAAAATATTTGGCAGAAACAAATTTTTTAATTATCTTTGCACACGAATTTATCAATCAATACCGTGTTTCCATTCAGAAACGCGACATTTCAGAAAGAAAATCATTAATATACAATATATAATATATGTATAGCAAAGAAGAATTACAAGCAAAGAGTGTCGTTCAGTTGAAGGACATTGCCAAGGAACTTGGAGCCAAGGTAAAGAAGAGCGATAACAAGGGAACTATCGTCTACGCCATTCTCGACGCCCAGGCAGAACAGCCAGCTCCTGAAGCAGCCCCTAAGCGTAAGCGCACCCGCATTGCAACCAAGAAAGAAGACCGTGTTTATTCCGTACACGGTAATGAAGGAGAGAATTTCGACGTGCAGAAGAACCAGGTATTGGGTCCTAACGGCGGCGAGACTGCTCCTCAGGCTATGAGCGAAACTGCCCCAGACCCAGCGGTTGAGGAAGAAATCCAGTTCAGCCCGGCAGAGCAGAGTTTACAATCAGCTGCCCAGAAGCAGACTCTAAACCAATCAGGCGAAGACATCGAGGCTCAGGTACTTGCCAACTTCCCGAAACACCGCGGCAGAAGAAGCAAGGCTGAACTCGAAGCTATTGCAGAAGCCAGAGCAGCTGCCATCAGAAAGCATCAGGCGGTAAAAGCCGAGCTAGAAGCGCAGATGGCGAAAGATGCACAGGAGACGGCTAACCAGCAGGCTGCTACTGAGGCAGAACAGCCGGAAGAGGCAACAGCCGATAACCAGCAGACTGCACCTGAGCAGGCAGCAGCTCCTGAGCAGGCAGCCGTTCCTGAAGAGCAGTTCTCTGCCGGAAACGCAGAGAGCGCTAACATCAGCGGCGATTTGCAGGCGATGCTCCAGGCTAAGATGAATGCACAGAACGCAGCAGCAGCTCCAGCTCCGGCTCCAGCTGAGGAGGCAAAGGAAGAAGCTACTGAAAAAACTGCAACTGATAAGAAACAGGAGTCAGCTCCTATCCACTATACTGAAGGTATGAAGGTAGAACTCGATGCAGATGGAACCTGGAAGGGTGATCCGGGCGATGGAACCGATTTCATCCCGGTAGTCGACATTCCTATCGAAGACCAGGCTGCCATTCCTACTGTCGACATCTTCGACCGTCCTACCACTCCACAGACTTCTCACCAGCACACACCTGCTGCTGCCCCTGCAGCCAAGAACAAGCAGGAAGCACCAGCCTACGATTTCAGCAATCTCGTGAAATCCAACGGTGTGCTCGAAGTGATTTCAGAGGGCTACGGATTCCTGCGCAGCAGCGATTACAATTACCTTTCTTCACCGGACGATGTTTATGTAGCATCCAGCTTCGTCAAGAAGTTCGGTCTGAAGACTGGCGATGTCATCGAGTGCAAGGTGCGTCCGCCTCACGAGGGCGAGAAATACTTCCCGCTCACCAGCATCATCAAGATCAATGGCCGTGACCCGTCAGAGGTTCGTGACCGTGTTCCTTTCGAGCACCTCACCCCACTCTTCCCTGATGAGAAGTTCAATCTCTGTGGCGACCGCCGCACCACCAATCTCAGCACCCGCATCGTAGACCTCTTCTCGCCAATCGGTAAGGGTCAGCGTGCGCTCATCGTGGCTCAGCCTAAGACCGGTAAGACCATCCTCATGAAGGATATTGCCAACGCCATCGCAGCCAACCATCCTGAGGCTTACCTCATGATGCTGCTCATCGACGAGCGTCCTGAGGAGGTTACCGACATGGCACGCACCGTGAATGCAGAGGTTATCGCCTCTACCTTCGACGAGCCAGCAGAGCGCCATGTCAAGATTGCCGGAATCGTGCTCGAGAAGGCTAAGAGAATGGTAGAATGCGGACACGATGTTGTCATCTTCCTCGATTCTATCACCCGTCTCGCCCGTGCCTACAACACCACAGCTCCTGCATCTGGTAAGGTGCTCACCGGTGGTGTGGATGCAAACGCCCTCCAGAAGCCTAAGCGTTTCTTCGGTGCTGCGCGTAACATCGAAGGCGGCGGTTCGCTCACCATCATCGCTACTGCCCTCATCGATACAGGTAGTAAGATGGATGAAGTCATCTTCGAGGAGTTCAAGGGAACCGGTAACATGGAGTTGCAGCTCGACCGCTCACTCAGCAACAAGCGCATCTTCCCTGCTGTCAACCTCATTTCTTCGTCTACCCGTCGCGACGATCTGCTGCAGGACAAGACAACGCTCGACCGCATGTGGATTCTGCGCAAGTATCTGTCAGATATGAACGCTATCGAGGCGATGAGCACCATCCACAAGAATATGCAGCATACTCGCAACAACGACGAGTTCTTGCTCTCTATGAATTCATAACCCAAGTTTAGCAAGTGGTTTAAGTACGGGCTAGGAGCTTCTGCCCTTTCAGGGTGTGTGGAGCAAAAACTAGTATATAAAAGAAGAGAGATTTGAAAGAGAAGGGCAAGTTCCATTTTCGGGATTTGCCCTTCGTGTTTTTTTACTGTTTAAAATCATTAAAAAAATATCGCATTTCATTTTTTATTCGTATCTTTGCTTATCTTAAACACAGAGGGGCGCAAAGCCCTAATATAAAATGTATAACTTAAAATCAAAAGAACCATGAGCAAATATTTTGCAGAATCAGAATTGATTATCAATGAAGACGGAAGCTGCTTCCACCTTCATCTACGCCCGGAACAAGTGGCTGATAAAGTAATCCTCGTTGGCGACCCAGGTCGCGTAGCCCTCGTAGCCTCCCATTTCGATGAGAAGGAATGCGAAGTTTCAAGTCGGGAATTTCACGCCATCACCGGCACATATAAAGGCAAGCGAATCACCGTGCAGAGCACCGGAATAGGATGCGATAATATCGACATCGTAGTCAACGAGCTCGATGCGCTGAAGAACATCGATTTCAAAACCCGCACCGAGAAACCCGAGCACACCACGCTCACCCTCGTGCGCATCGGAACCTGCGGCGGCCTGCAGCTCAACTGCCCTGCCGGAACCTTCGTAGCCTCGCAGAAGAGCATCGGTTTCGACGGACTCATCAACTTCTATGCCCGTCGCAACGAAATCTGCGACCTCGAAACAGAGACAGAATTCAAGCGCCAGGTAAAATGGAACGACCAGATTGGCAACCCATACTGTGTAGACAACAATCCGGAACTGCTCAACCAAATAGCCGGCGATGATATGGTACGCGGAATCACCATAGCCTGTGGCGGTTTCTACGGACCTCAGGGCCGCGAACTCCGTGCCCCACTTGCCGACCCGGAACTTAATCAGAAGATTGAAGCATTCGAGTATAACGGTCTGCGCGTCAACAACTTCGAGATGGAGAGTTCAGCCCTCGCCGGTCTTTCCCTTCTCCTCGGTCATAAGGCATTAACCTGCTGCATGGTCATCGCCAACCGCCGTGCCCTCAGCGCCAACACCGGCTACAAGAGCACCATCGACAATCTCATCAAGGTTGTGCTCGACAGAATCTAGGTCCATTGCAGCAACACGCCCTGAAAGAGCTGTCATCCATTACAGCAACACGCCCTGAAAGGGCAGAAGCTCCTAGCCCAGGGCAACACCCTGGGTTAACAGCAAACAACCCTGTCGCCCTGTAAGGGCAAAAGCTTTAAAAGAAACAAATAAATGAAGAATCAAGAAGAATGTATCTGCGCCCTGGCAACCCCAGCCGGCGGTGCTATCGGAATTATCCGACTCAGTGGCTCCGACGCCATTACCCTCACCGACAAAATCTTCCAGTCTGCCAACGGCAAATCCCTGGAAGAAGCCAAGCCCTACACTCTGCATTATGGCGAAATCAAGGATAAGGATGGCAACACCATCGATGATGTACTGGTAAGCGTGTTCCGTGCACCCCACAGTTATACAGGCGAGAACTCCACCGAGATTTCCTGTCATGGCAGCCGATACATTCTTCAGCAGGTTCTCCATCGCTTTACGGAGGTAGGATGTCGCCAGGCAGAACCGGGCGAATACACCCGTCGTGCCTATCTCAACGGCAAGATGGACCTCTCTCAGGCAGAAGCCGTAGCTGATCTCATCGCCTCTACCAACAAGGCAACCCACAAGATGGCGCTCAGCCAACTTAAGGGTCATTTCAGCAACGAACTCTCCCTCCTTCGCGAAAAATTATTAAAGATGACTTCGCTCCTGGAGTTGGAGCTCGACTTCAGCGATCACGAAGAACTGGAGTTTGCCGACCGCAGCGAACTCCAGGCACTAGCCGAAGAAATCAATCACAAGATTACCACCCTCGCCCACTCCTTCGAAACCGGCAATGCCCTAAAGCAGGGAGTAGCCGTAGCCATTGTAGGCAAGACGAATGTGGGCAAGAGCACCCTGCTCAACCGTCTGCTCCACGAGGAGAAAGCAATCGTGAGCGACATTCACGGAACCACCCGAGACGTAATCGAAGACACCACCCTCATCGACGGAATCACCTTCCGCTTTATTGACACAGCCGGAATCCGCAAGACGGATGATGTGGTAGAAAACATCGGAATAGAGCGCACTTTCCAGAAGATGGAAGAGGCAAAGATAGTAATCTGGCTATTAGATGAGCAGCCGTCAGCCTCAGAAATCGAGGAGATGAAGCAGAAGAACCAGGGCAAGAAGCTGCTGGTGGTATTTAATAAGATGGATAAACTTGCGTTCGATAAATTCACCCATTCCTGTGGTTCAGATTCCAGTGAATCAGAAGCCAGCGAAGGAGAATCCAGCGAAGCTGAATCCCCACTCTTCATCAGTGCCCGCACAGGCGAGAACGTTTCATCTCTGGAGCAGGCATTAGTAAAAGCCGCTGATATTCCTGAGATTACCGAGAACGACGTCATCATAACGAGTGCCCGCCACTACGAGGCCCTACTCCGTGCCCATGATTCCCTCTCCCGAGTATTGGAGTCGATGGAAATGGGCATGAGCGGCGACATCATCGCCGAAGATCTGAAAATGGTGTTGGAAGAGTTGGGTGAAATCACTGGCGGACAGATCAGTAGCCAGGAAACGCTAAACAATATCTTCAAGCACTTTTGCATCGGAAAGTAAGTCGTGATAAACAACGATTAATATCGACAACAAATGATAGTTAAGGTGCTCAAAATGAGCACCTTTCTTTTTAGCCTTACTATTGGTTACAATCAATGGTAAGGCTTTTTTAGCACCTTTTTGTACCGCTCTTGTACCTCCACTTTTCAAAAATAATAATTTGAGACTCCATTTTTGGCAAATGAGTGCAAGATTGCCGAGAGTTTTGGACAATGATGGACGATGATATAAGACTATTGAAAATAAACGGAGTAATGACAGACGACTTTTTCTACAATAAATTAAGTAAAAAAGTATAAAAAGCGTACAAATGACAGCAAGCAAAGAAAGAATTCTAAAAATTTGCGAGTATTGTGGGAAGAGCTTCTATGCATCAAAATCCACAACTCGTTATTGCTCCAAGCAATGCAACAGTTATGCCTATAAGGCAGCAAAACGTGAGGAGAAAGTAAAGATGGCTGAGACTATGAGCCACCGAAAAGCTTCCGAGAAATCCATGTCTGAAATCCTCGTGAAAGAATACCTCACTATTCAAGAGGTCGCTATACTTTTGGGACTAAGCAGACAGACCATATATAATATGGTGTATAGTGGTAAGTTGCGAGCATCCAAGATTACTTCTCGTTTATCTTTAATCAGAAAGCGAGATATAGATTATCTTGTTGATAGTTTGCCATACACCACAAAAAAAAGTGCTTCAAAAGAAGCAGTTCATGCAAACCGAGAGCTACCAGTTCCAGAGTATTACTCTGCCAAGGAAATTGCAGAAGTCCACAACACTTACGAGACCGCCATCTATGAGATAGTCAAGAAAGTCAAGATTTCAAGAATATCCATACAAGGAAGAGTATATTGGAACAAGAAAGAGGTGGATGATTATTTTGCACACCTGTCTCCAGATCCAACCATCAGTGAATGGATGACTGTTATGGACATTCAACAGAAATATTGTATGACGAAAACAGCCGTATATAGTTTCGTTAGTCACAATGCTATTCCAAGAAAAATGGAAGGTAACAATGTTCTGTATTCCAAGCGTCATGTACAATTGGCAAAAGGTGAATCCGTAGAAGACCAACTTTATTATACAATACCGGAGGCCATGAAGTTGTATGGTTTAAGTCAGGACCAGATTTATAAGCGTATCAAGAAATACGCTATTGAAAAGGTGAAGATTGGCAAGTATATCAAGATTTCCAAGCGAGATTTAGAGAAAGCTATCGGCAAGCCTAAGGTTATTTAGCGGTTATCAAAAGGTTAAGTTGTACCCCATTACATAACTCTATTATTTTGCAATCGATTTCAAAGATCTCTTAATACGGGATTATATATGAAACATAAGTATCACATTATAAAAAGTAAACATCATGGTAAATACATGTACAAGAGTTTCTCTTCGCCAAAGAGCGATTAAAAACGACCGTATTTCTCTTTATTTGGATTTCTATCCACCAGTACGCAACCCTGAGACTATGCAAATGAGTCGTAGAGAATATTTAGGTATCTATATCTATGCTCATCCAAAGAATGAGATGGAACGTGAGTTTAATACAGATATGCTCAACAAAGCAGAGGCCATCCGTTGTATCAGAACCCAATCACTCATCAATGAAGAATTTGGTTTTTTGGACAAAACACGACAGAAAGCTGATTTTTTGGCATACTTTGAGAAGATGACACATAAGAAAGATGACAAGTGGACATGTGTCTACAAGCATTTCTTCAAATTTGTTCAAGGTCATTGTACATTTGGGGATGTGACAGTAGAACTTTGCAAAAAGTTCAGAGAGTATCTTCTGAATGCAAATCAGTTGAATCGAACAAAACAAAAGGTATCTCTCAACTCTGCAGCAGGTTACTACTCTACTTTCCGTGGTCTCTTAAAAATCGCCTATCGTGACAAGTGGCTTCGTGAGAACATCAATGACTATCTGGACAAGATTGAGCCACAAGATGTAAAGAAGGAGTTTCTTACCCTCGATGAAGTAAAGCAGTTGGCAGCTACTCCTTGCGATATACCTGTACTGAAGTCTGCTTCCCTCTTTGCTTGCCTCACAGGATTGCGAATCAGCGACATCTTAAAATTGCGTTGGGAAGACTTCGAGATAGCTCCCGACCAAGGCTATTGCTTGCGTATTCGTACCCAGAAGACTCAGACCGAGGCAACCTTGCCTATCAGCAACGAGGCATACGAACTATGTGGTGAACCAAGCACGGGTATCGTGTTTAAGGGATTGAAGCGCAGCATGATTAACCATCCGCTTAAAGCATGGTTGAAGAAGGCAGGAATCACCAAGCCATTTTCATTCCATTGCTTCCGGCACTCGTATGCAACAATCCAAATCGCCTTAGGCACAGATATTTACACGGTTTCAAAAATGCTTACCCATAAGAATGTAAGCACAACACAGATATATGCCGACCTCGTGAACGCAAAGAAAAGAGAGACAGCAAATAAGATTTCTCTTAAATAAAACCATTGCATTCATTTCATGGTGCCCGATATTGAAAAAATGTTCAATATCGGGCTTTTTAGTTAAAGGATCCTAAAAGTTTTACGTGAGTCACGCGTGACTCACGTGTCAGTTTCTGCAGTTTTTCCTATTTTTGCGCCACAAATGATTAATAATACGCAATATGAAACAGTTTAAAAAAGAATTTTTGACACAGCATTTATTGGTTTTGTGTGCAATGTCTATCATTGGTGCACTTGTTCGCAACGAAGCTATGCAATATGGTGTAGACACCTTTAGCTGCAACTTGACGTTCGTTATCTCAACCACCATACTGATGGTTGTTTATCTCCATGCATTAGATAGTATCGTACGATTGCTTGCCCCATGGTTTAAGCATATCTTTTGTAATACAGTAAACAATACAGAAAGGAAGCGTCTGTCTTCTATTGCCATCAATGACACAAATACATATGACGAGGGGGAAGAGCTAAACCTGGAAGATGTAACTTTCGTCTATGCAGATGAAGCCTCTTCTTGTATTACAAGCTATGAACAGTTGAGACAGGAAGCTTTGGAAGACAAAGCCAAGAAGGAAAAGGTCTTGTTAAACTCAGCTATCGATTATACCAGAAGAACTTTTGCTGCCTACATGAAAGAGGAGCATTTGAACCAACTTTGTGACAACATCGCTATTTTCCAGTGTTGTGCCTCTACACACATGAGACATCATTCATTGATTGTTGACAAGGCTATTCGTACTATTGACTTAATGCATTATGCCTGGAATATAGGAAACCTTTTCAAGAAGAAAGGCATTGATACAGCAACCTTTATAAAACAAGTTTTTGCAGATGCATTGGTTGATGTGGAAATATCCACTATTATAAGGAAGTTAAGAATGGAAGGTACCTGCATCATAGAATTACTACCAAGCTTAGATGTTCAAGGCGGAATCAAGACACATTATTGTTGCTGATAAGCATTGAGCAGTTATTCAGAGGTTATATCTCAGTGATATTTATCTCCATTACATAACTCATTTACTTTGTACCCGAATAATAAAAAATGAACAGATATGATAAATGAAAGTATCACCTTTGATAAGTTACCACAAGCGGTATCTTATTTAACAGAACAAGTTATCGAGTTGAAGCAAATGGTATCAGCACTTCAACCTACATCATCAGCAAATAACCATATATTGGTTGAGATTGATGAGGCAGCTATTATTATAATGAAGTCGAAGCCAACCATTTATCGATTGGTTAACCAAGGCATTCTGCCATCCTATAAAAAAGGTAAGAAGCTATACTTCTATAAGGATGAGCTGCTTGCATGGATTGAGAATGGTCGAAAAGCTACCAAGGAGCAGAACCATTCTGAAATGCTAAAAGCCATGCAAGGAGGAATGAAGCGCAAACCCAAGTCAATGTATAATTTTTAACTCTATGCCAAATGACAGCTTTAAATAACAATAAGGAAACTTCCATCAATCCAATGATTATCATGGATAAGGCTATTGATATGAGTACTCGCCTATCAGGTAGCCAGTTTCCCGTAAGCATCTTTCCTGCCAAGATTCAGAGAATCATCAAGGAGGTACACGAATGCCACAGTTTTCCTACCGACTATATATCAGCAGCCATACTCACTGCATTGGCTGTTGGTATCGGCAACACGCACTTGGCACAGATGAAACAAGGTTGGCTTGAAAGTCCTATCTTATACATGGCTCTTATCGGAAGACCAGGAGCCAACAAGAGCCACCCACTTAGCTTCGCTATGAAGCCATTCCTCGATTACGACTATGAGCAAAACAAGTTGTTTGAGGAGCAATACAGTAAGTTTGAGGAAAAGATGTGCATGTCTCGCAAGGAACGCATTGAAAATGGAGAGGATGGATTTCCGCAAGAACCTGTACGCAAACGTTTCTTGGTCTCTGATGTCACACCAGAAGGCTTGAGCTATATTCATGCGCAGAACAAGAGGGGTTTGTGCCTATGGACAGACGAGCTATCTGCATGGTTCAAGAACTTCAACCGCTATAACAATGGTTCAGAGGAACAGTTCTGGCTATCAGTCTTTAGCGCCAAGACAACCATATCAGACAGAAGAAGTTCCAAGAGCTCCATCTTCATTAAACGCCCCTATATCTCAGTAATCGGAACCATCCAAAAGAAGATACTTAGTGAGTTGGCGAAAGGCGAACGCTCCAGCAACGGCTTCATCGATCGCATTTTGTTCGTCATGCCTAACCTTCAGCAGAAAGCGAGATGGAGTGACCGAGAGTTGCCCGATAATATAGAGCGAGATTGGCAAGCCATCATTCAACACCTTATTGATATGGAGTGTCCAATAAATGAGCAACAGGAAATCGAGCCTCATGTCTTATCATTCACTGAAGAAGCTAAGGCAAGGCTCTATGAATGGCAGCATCACTTCTCCGAGCAATGCGACAATGAAACAAATGATACCATTGTCAGCATCTATTGCAAGTTGGAGATATACATCATCCGTTTCTGTCTGATTATTCAATTGGCACGATGGACGTGTGGAGAATGTGATAAGGAAGCCATCGACCTGCTGAGTGTAGAGCGAGCCATCCGATTGACAGAGTATTTCAAGAACTCTGCCATATCAGTGCAAAATATCCTCAACGAGAATATGCTCACAGCTCAACAACAAGCAATCGTCAACCATCTTCCTGCAACATTCACCACGGCCCAAGCTCATGATGTCGCCAAAGAGAACGACATGAAGTCAAGGACATTGGAAAGATTTCTGAATGATAACATCGGAGTCCTATTTCGCAAAGAGAAGCATGGAGAATATTCAAAGATTAACTCGTGACGGTATTGTCGGTTTTGTCGCTTTTGACGGTTTTAATACCAAAAGCGACAAAACCGACAGAACCGCCACATAAAAAGAAATGAAATGAGTACACATAGATTCATATTAGAGCCATACAAAGGCATCGCTACCCGACATACATGTCCAGAATGTCATAAGAAACGTAGCTTCGCCCGATATATTGACACAGAAGGGAAGATTGAGTTTTCTCCTTACGTGGGGCGCTGCAACCATGAGCAAAGTTGTGGTTATCACTTCACTCCCAAGGATTTTTTTGAGAAGAATCCCGAGAAGAATGAGACATTCACAAAGGATGAGACTATTTCATATAAGAAGAGAGAAATGCCGAAGCCATTACCCACTTCTTATATAGACGAGAACATCATGCGAAGTTCTCAGAAATGTTATGAGGCAAACAACCTTTTCTTGTTTCTATCTTCTCAATTCGGTGAAACAGCTACTCTTTCTTTGATGGAGAAATATCATGTCGGAACTTCCAAACACTGGACTGGTGCCACGGTATTTTGGCAAGTTGACAATCAAGGTAAGGTGAGAACTGGTAAGGTAATGCTCTATTATCCCGAGACTGGTAAGCGAGTAAAAGAACCATACAACCATATCTCATGGGTACACTCGCTTATCCCCCACAAGGATTTCAATCTCTGTCAATGCTTCTTTGGCGAACATCTTATCAATAAAGACAAGACCAAGCCTATAGCATTGGTTGAAAGTGAGAAGACAGCCTTGATAGCCTCCTACTATCTTCCTCAATTCTTATGGATAGCAAGTGGTGGTAAGAATGGTTGCTTTAACACGAAGTCGTTATCTGTTCTGAAAAATAGAGATGTGGTCTTATTCCCTGATTTGGGAGCGACGACAGTTTGGCAAGATAAGCTGCCAATGATGCAAGTTCTCGGCATCCGTGCAACGCTTTTCGACTTTTTAGAGCATCAAGCCTGCGAAGAAGATAAAGCTAAAGGCTTAGACATTGCTGATTATTTGCTCAAAATCAAGCCTGCAGAAGCAAAACTTCAAGCCCTCATCAAACAGAATCCTGCCATTCGGAAGTTGATAGATGTCTTCAAACTCGAAATTGTTGACGAGCCTCAACCACGTTTCCGCACTCCTAAAAGGCAACGTGGTTTCAGACTCTGAGATGATTTGAAAAATCGAGGTATCTGACGATAGCAAGTTATGTTTTGAGTTACTCAAAACCTTTCGAGTTACTCTCGAAAGCACTTGCCTATCGGTAGATACCTCTCCAAAGTCGAGTATCTGAATCAACCTATCGGTAAGCAGAGAATTACATATATGATGACTTACTGTCGTATAGATTCATTGATTTACTGTCGTATATATATGCATGTCATATGATAAAACGTTTTACATGGAATGAGTGGAAAAAGCCAATTTTTTCTTTCTACTATATATGTCATCGATTAATGATTCCTCTTCTTGCGACAACTCCCAAGGCATACACCTACTATATGAAGATAAAGGCATTTGCTTGCCATCATACTCTTGTACGATTTGTTTGCGAAATAAAAGTCCTGAGTCATGTTCTTCCCACTTTATGCCCGTCACATAAGCCTTACCTTCTATCATTTTGATACCTATTGTATAATAAATCTTGTACCCATTACCATCACCATATGAAAGAATGAAGTCACTGCGTTCTACAAAATCCGTAGTTTTGTCTTTCCATGGTTTAACCAGCATTTCATATGGTAACCACCCTCCAGTAGGCTCTCCATTGCCTATCACATTATCATAAACCTCCTGTTTATTTTTATACTCAACAAGCAAGAGACGATCAGAGCAAATCGGAGGTATAGGAGCATCTTTCCAACTATCAAAATTAGGAGACAAAATTGCCACCCTAAAATCTTTAGCGAGCTTTAAGCTATCAACTACATCATAATTGGTTGAGATAGCAACTCCATGCCATTTATTAAATTCATCAATACATTGAGGACTATCCTTTATCCATAATGTGTCATTACAAAATACCATGGGAAGTTTGCGTTTGCCAATGGCAGAGATTTTCATTTTTCCACCCCGTTTGGTAAGTGTATATGGTCTTTGAATATGTAGGGAATCTGTTTGCAGATGCACTATATAAACATTCTTGTCATATTTCATCTTTTCCACATACAAAGAACCAAATACACTATCATTAAGGGTATCTATATCGCACCCATATATATCAAAATTCATCCTATTAACGTCAGCAACAATATCATCACAGCAGAAGTTTTTGAGGAATGATACAAAATCGTCTTGCAAAGCTTGACAGTAGGCTTTGCCTTTAGAATCATCGACATTAACTCTTTGAGCATAATAGTCATTACAGCCAACATAAAACTTCCTGAAAAATTCCGCTATGCTGTCATTCTCAGAGGTTTCTGTGCATTGGACTTTTTGATTGCAACCACAAAGGTGCAAAATGACCACCAATAATAAAATTATCTTTTTTACCATATTTTCCACCAAATAATGATTATACACAAATAAATTTCGTGCCATTAAAAGGCACATAAAGTCAAAAATAGATATGTTGCATTTCCAATTGATGGTATTCCAAGAGGAAGAGACTCTGAAACACTTCGGCATTGTTCTGTAGAAAGTGACGCATTGAAGTGAAAGCTCGCATTATTCGAATATTCACCTCAATCGCAGTGTCAGAACGTAAAACACTACTAAGCATAGCGACTCCGTTTTCAGTAAATACGTAAGGCATGTATTTCAAATGTTGTCCGCGTCCTTCGTTTAAGGTCGCAATTTGCGACCTTAAACATTCGTCCTTGGTCAATTGAAACATGAAATCTTCAGGAAATCGTTTAATATTACGTTTTACTTGCTCATTAAGACGCTTTGTTTCAACGCCATAAAGTGTAGCAAGGTCACGGTCAAGCATAACTTGTTGTCCTCTAATGATTTTTATTAGAGGCTCTATATTGTCAACACCAACCAACTGGTCACGATTTGTGACCAGTTCGCCGTTTCCTGTCTTTTCCGTTATATCTGCCATATTTCTATCTTTATTTTTGAGATCACAAATTGTGACCTTAAAAGTGTTGTTACTTATTATTGCATTCAAAGGTAGTGCTTTTAGCCTTTAAGCCACTATTGCACAAACCCTTTTTTTGAAAAGAACGTAAAATTAATTGTACTATTGCTGTGATTGTAGTTTTATTAACTCACCCTAAAAGGGATATGCATAGTGTGTTGTATGCATTCCCTTTCAGGGTGATTTTTTATGGTTCATCCAGAAATTCGATGATTTCTGCTACTTGTTGCCGGGTGTA
>ENA-OPSA01000079-OPSA01000079.1-human-gut-metagenome-genome-assembly--contig:-NODE-79-length-20277-cov-13.013055_pt1 | contig 20277 bp, 17 predicted proteins | sample MGYA00241804_ERZ501899 | MGnify/ENA primary metagenome ERZ501899 (study PRJEB25962, sample SAMEA2042110) | human gut metagenome | biome: human gut; feature: human-associated habitat; material: faeces...
CCAGGGCGCTGCCCTGGGCTAGGGGCTTCTGCCCTTTCAGGGCGTATGGGACAAAACTTGCGAAAGCTCAGTAATTTACGATGTATAATTTACAATGTTTAATTTATAATGTATAATTTCTAATGATGAATATACGTGTAGGATTTGGATATGATGTCCACAAGCTGGTGGCTGACCGCGACTTGTGGCTGGGAGGAATCAAGATAGATTATGAACTGGGATTGCTGGGCCACAGCGATGCCGATGTGCTGATACATGCCATTTGCGATGCCCTGCTGGGCGCTGCCAATATGCGTGATATCGGATATCATTTCCCGGATACGGCAGCAGAAACACTGAATGTGGATTCTAAGATTCTGCTCCACAAAACGATGGAACTGATAGCTACCAAGGGCTATACACTGGGCAATATCGATGCCACAGTCTGTGCCGAACGCCCTAAACTCAACCCGCATGTGCCAGCCATGAAAGCCTGTCTGGCAGAGGTGATGGGGGTAGACGAAGACCAGATATCCATCAAGGCAACAACCACCGAGAAACTCGGATTCACAGGCAGAATGGAGGGCATCTCCGCCTATGCCACCGTTCTTATCCAGAAAGGATAGAACGCAATCTGTACGCCTTTAAAGGGCAGAACGCAATCAGCACGCCTTTAAAGAGCAGAACGCAATCAAGGCGCCTTTAAAGAGCAGAACGCAATCAGCACGCCCTGAAAGGGCAGAAGCTCCTAGCCCAGGGCATCGCCCTGGGTATAATAGCAATCAGCAAGGCGCCCTGTAAGGGCAAAAGCTTTATATTCAGCAAAATGTAGAAAAAGTGTCAGAAAGTTGTTAATTTCCGTTTCTTTTGTTCATTTTTGCTTGATATATATCAAAAAAATGCAAAAACGTCACACTTTCTTGGCTGAATATTTGGTGAATAGCCGAAATAGTAGTAATTTTGCAGTGTCAAAAGGTTAATAGATTGTTTAGGTTAGTAGTAATAGATTTAGGTTTTTAGTTATTAGGTTTTAAGGTAGATTGTTTAACCGATAATTGAGAAGGTCGTGAGACTATTTTGATTAGATTTTTTAAGTTAAACATATTGCATGCCACAGCTCGTTGAGAGTTGTGGTATGTTTTTTTTATGCCCATACCCCTCCTTTTCCGATTTCCTCGAAAAAAACATGCCTTTTTATTTTGTTTTGTCTCCGATTTGTGCTATCTTTGCAGTATCAATCAATATACGCAGCTTTTTGCGGTATCAAAAATATACGCAGATGAGAGTACTCATAGTAAATACAAGTGAAAAGACAGGCGGAGCGGCAGTAGCAGCCAACCGCCTGATGGATGCCCTTAACAACAATGGCGTTAAGGCAAAGATGTTGGTACGCGACAAGGAGACAGAAGACATCACCGTGGTCAGTCTGCCCCGTTCGCTCAGGTTGCAGTGGAACTTCCTGTGGGAGCGCTGGTGCGTGTTCTGGCATCTCCATTTCTCCCGTCAGCGCCTCTGGGAGGTAGACATGGCAACATCGGGCACCGATATCACCAGGCTCCGCGAGTTTCAGGAGGCAGATGTCATCCATCTCTCCTGGATCAACCAGGGCATGCTCTCACTCAAGAACATCCGCAAGATAATCCGCAGCGGCAAACCGGTGGTATGGACCATGCACGATCTCTGGCCAGCTACCGGCATCTGCCATTATGCCCGTGGCTGCAACCGCTATGCCTCCGCCTGCGGCAACTGTCCGCTTCTCCCCAATAAAGGCAGCAAGAACGACCTCTCAGCAAAGATATTCCGCCGCAAGAAGGAACTCTATCATCGCGGCGCCATCTCCTTCGTCACCTGTAGCCGTTGGCTCGAACGGCAGGCTAAGGGCAGCGGTCTCTTCGTAGGTCAGCGCATCACCAACATCCCGAATCCGATAGATACCCACGTGTTCTGTCCTCAGGATCAGGCAGAGGCGCGTCTGCGTGCCGGTCTGCCAGCCGACAAGCATATCATCCTCTTCGTATCCCAGCGCGTAACCGACGAGCGCAAGGGCATGCGCTATTTCATCGAAGCCATCGACCGGCTGGTAGCGCGCTATCCCGAGATGAAGGAGAATACCGCCATCGCCATTCTGGGCGGCCATTCCGAGGAAGTGAACCTCACCCTGCCATCCTATTCGCTCGGCTATGTCAGCGATGAGAAGCAGATAGTGGCAATCTACAATTCGGCAGATGCCTTCGTGCTGCCATCGCTCGAAGATAACCTCCCTAACACCATCATGGAGTCGATGGCGTGCGGCGTGCCGAGCATCGGTTTCAGGGTAGGAGGAATACCGGAGATGATAGACCATCAGCAGAACGGCTACGTGGCCAACTACCGCGATACCGAAGACCTGGCGAGTGGCATCCACTGGGTACTCGAAGAGGCCAACAGGGCGGCTCTGAAGCAGGCATGTCTGCAGAAGGTAGCACAGAACTATTCGCAGCATGCCGTAGCATTGAAATATATTGAAGTTTATAACGAGGCGATGGCCTACAAAAACTATAAGTTATGATTAAGTTCACCGTCGTAACCTGTACGTACAATGCCGAGAAGGAGTTGCAGCGTACCCTCGACAGCGTGCAGCGCCAGACCTACTGCAACATCGAGCACCTCATCATGGATGGCGGTTCCCGTGACCGTACCCTCCAGCTGGTGAAGGCATATCAGCATCGCAATGCAGTAGGCGAGAGCTCGCACGAAATCGTGGTGATATCAGAACCCGACAAGGGACTTTATGATGCCATGAACAAGAGCATCGACCGTGCTACGGGCGATTACCTGGTGTTCATGAATGCCGGCGACACCTTTCCTACAGCCGATACGCTGGAGTACGTAGAAGGCTGTGTAGGCGAAGGCGAAGTACTGCCCGGCGTACTTTACGGCGATACCGATATCGTGGACGAGATGGGCCATTTCCTGCGTCATCGCCGTCTAGCCCCACCCAAGAAGCTCACGTGGCGTTCGTTCATCTGGGGCATGCTGGTATGTCACCAGTCATTCTATGCCCGCACAGACATAGCCCGTGAGATTCATTACGATCTGCACTACCGTTATTCGGCAGATGTAGACTGGTGCATCCGCATCATGCGGGAGTCATCTCGCCGCAAGTTGCCGTTGCGCAACGTCCATGCCGTCCTCACCCATTTTCTGGATGGCGGCATGACCACGCAGAACCACAAAGCCTCCTTGAAGGAGCGTTTTCAGGTAATGCGCACCCATTACGGCCTTCTTCCCACCCTTGCAGTTCATGCCTGGTTCGTGATAAGAGGGGCTGTAAAAAAGTAAAAAGGTAAAAAGAGCCTTAACCCCTTTCGTTTAGTTAATAATTTATAGTTAATAGTTGATAGGGCAGCCTCGCTCGACGGCGTTAGCCCTCTATAAACTATCAACTAAAAAAGCGGCCCCGTTCCCAGCGATTCCATCGCTGGTCCCCTTAAGTCTTGAAAAATAGCCCCTGGTGTGTTCTTGCATCAGGGGCTTTTAACTTTACGGGGACCAGCGATGGAATCGCTGGGGACGGGGACGAACGGGGGTAGGCCTTTTTTACCTTTTTACCTTTAAAAGCCCCTTCAGGTCGGCGATGACGGACTGGGTGTAGGCTCTTATCTGAGATTCTGACAGATCGCTGATATGCTCGGGAGCGAGGGCGGCGATGTGCTGGCGGCTCTCCATCTCTATCATCGTGGCGATAGGGAGGAGCTTGTGGGCTGTCTTGCCGATGGCTTCTATTGATAACTCGCCTTCTGTTGCCTGCTGGAGGTTCTGGAGATGGGATGACAACTCCTGCTTGACGGTGCTGAGTATCTCGGCTTCTGCCTCCGGATCGCCTTCTGCAAAGGCCAGAAGGGGTGCAAAGCGGGATTTCTTATTGGTTTTCTCTGCTATATCCTCTGCTGCTGATGCGATATCCCTTGTTTTCTCTGCCATATCCTCTGCTGCTGATGCTGTATCCTCCAAACCGAGGATTTCTTTCAGCTTCTCTGTGCTGAACGGCTTGAAGAGGCAATCGTCGAAACCGGCTTCTTTCAACTCTCTGATGATGCTGGCATCGTGGGCAGTCATCGCTACTACCTTCATGTGGCTGTGGTTGATATGCTGAATCATCCTGATGCCGTTCATCTCGGGCATTTCGATATCCATCATCATCAGCGCAGGATGCTCGTTGTGGAGCACGGTGAGCGCCTCGGCTACATGCAGACAGGCAAAGACTTGCCAACTGTCGCCTACCAGCTTCTTCAGCATCTCCTGAAGCAGACGGAGCTGCAACGGGTCGTCATCGAGCAGCAGTATCTTGTGGTTTTCGAAATGGGGCTTGGCTGGGGTGAGCGGCTTCTGCTCTTCTGCCTCTTCTGCTGCAGGAGCGGTACCTAAGGCAAGCGGAATGGTGACGGTGAAGGTGCTGCCCTTGTCCTTGACGGATTCCAGACGCAGGGTGCCCTGAAGCAGATTAACCAGTTCCTGGGTGATGTTCAGTCCGAGGCCGGTGCCCTCGATGCCCTGGGCACTCTTCAGACGGGTGAACGCCTGGAACACCTTCTGGCGCTCTTCGGTGGTCATGCCCTTGCCGGTATCCCTTACCGAGAAGGTGAGGAGGTGCTGGGGACTGATGGCTGCCTGGATGGTGACGCTGCCCTTATCGGTATACTTGATGGCATTGCTCACCAGGTTGTTGAGTATCTGACGGATACGGAAGGCATCGGCACGGTAGTAGGTCTGCGGACTGCTGATGCCATCGAGCTCCAGATGCAGTTCCAGTCCCTTCTCACGGCTCAGGATCTGCATCTCTCCGGCACACTGGCGGAACATGTCGACAGGCGAGAAATCTACAGGGTTCAGCTTCATCAGTCCGTTTTCCAACTGGTGATAATCGAGCAGGGCGGCAACGAGCCGGGAGAGATGGGTGGCAGAACCCTTGATGCTGTTGAGACAGGAGATGCCCTGCGGGTTGTCGACATAATCCTTCATCAGGTCGATGAAGCCCGAGATGCTGGCAGCCGGAGCCTTGATGTCGTGGGTGATGGTGAGGAGCAGGCGTTCGCGCTGGTTCATGATGCGCCTGATTTCCTCGTTAGCCTCTTCGAGATTCTCGCGGTAGATGCGTTCCTTCTGCGTATCGCGGTAGATGTAATAGACGAGGATGACGGCGGCTGTGATGGCTACGATGGCAAGCAGACCTATCTGCCAGAGCAGATTCTGGCGCGCCTGCATCGCCTGGTTGATAGCCTGCTGCATCGCCTGACGTTCGCGCTGGTGGATATCGTTGAGCTGCTGGGAGGAGCGTAGGGCGAGGCGGGCATTGGTTATCTGCAGGTCTCTCACCTCGCGGTTGATGGCATCGTGGTTATCGTGCGTAGACTGCTTCTCCTTGCGGTCAATCTGTTCCAGGATATCGGCTACGTTTCCGGCTAAGTTGACCGGGGTAGAGAGGGTGTCGGTGACAGCCTGGTTGCTGTCGCGTCTGATGCTGAGCGTTTCGGCATGTTCCTTCCTGAAGGCATCGGCAAGGCGGCGGAAGAAGCCCTTGCGGGTTTTCATCACTTCTACGGTGGTGTTCTTTGCCACATGAGTCTTGGGTGCCTTGGAATGCACGACAACGGAATCTTCGCCACTGTTGAGGCTGTTCATCTTCTCGTGCAGATAGTTGTGGGATGACTTGCCCTGCATGGCACGGGTAAGCTGCTGCAGATTGGTCTGTTCCTCCTTGAGCAGGCTGGACATGGTGCTGTCGGCTGCCTGTCGCTTTTCGATATAGTCGCGGGTTGCCTGGTTGATAGCGAGCACGGTTGTGGTGTTGCGATATACCAGCCCTATCGCCAGAATCAGTACGATGGCGACGATGATGTAACCCAGGGCTACCTTGAAAGGAACGTTTGTTTGCTGCATCTTCTTATCTTTTAATGTTTTGAGTCTTTTTGCTATTTGCGTGCAAAGTTAATCAAAAATGCGATATAAACCAACGAAAACAGGAGATAAATGCCAAAATCTGGTCATCTATCTCCTGTTTCATTGAAAGCGACGCGTAATTACTATTTTCTGAAGGTGGATTTACTTTGCTACGGTTGAATCCACTGTTGCTGCTGGTGCCTCAACAGGTGTTGCTGTTGTGTCGGCTGGAGCTACTGTGTCTACTGGTTCTGAACCTGCAACGCTTACCATTCTGTTACCTGCAAATACATTGCTAACTGATACCATTGCTACTGCTGCGATAACTGCAAATACTAACTTTTTCATAATTTTTTTGTTTTTTAATTGTGAATATTATTGTTTATTAATTCTCTTGCTGAAACTCATTTGCGAGTTCGCTAAATAATATCACAATAGGCGTGCCAGAAATTGATGAATTTGTTAAGTGTCTGATAATCAGAGGAGATGGTGTTTTGTGCCAGAAACGGGATGTGGGGAAAGTGGGGAAAAGGTGTAGAAAAATTCCCCAATATAGTGTGGAATATATTGGGGAATCTTTTACTCCATGCCGTATTTCTTCATTTTGTTGTAGAGAGTCTTGCGGTCGATGGCAAGCAGTTGGGCAGCCTTGCTCTTGTTGCCGTGGGTGGCTCTCAGGGCAGCGGCGATGCTTTCCTGTTCCGACTGTTCGCTGTGCAGCTGCATATTGATTGGTCGGGCTGTGGAGGTCTGTGCCATCGTCTTCTCCAGTTCCTGGGCACCGATATACTTGCCACGGGTGAGCAGGGTGGCGCGCTTCATCACATTGTTCAGTTCGCGCAGGTTGCCCGGCCAGTCGTATGAGGCAATGATTTCGGAGGCTTTGGCATCCAGTCCGAGCACATTCTTGCCCAGTTCCTGGTTGGCATGCTTGATAAAGAGGTTGGCAAAGAGGAAGATATCGGCACCTCTGTCCTTGAGGGCAGGCATGTAGATGGTAAACTCGTTGATGCGGTGATAGAGGTCCTCTCTGAACTTGCCTTCGGCTACCGCCTGCGCCAGATTCTCGTTGGTGGCACAGATGAGTCGGATATCCACATCAATCTCCTGCGTGCTGCCCAGCGGACGGATTTTTCTTTCCTGCAAGGCTCTGAGGAGCTGCACCTGTACTTCGTAGTTGAGGTTTCCCATCTCATCGAGGAAAACCGTTCCGCCGTTAGCTATCTCGAAGGCGCCCTTCTTATCCTGTTCGGCTCCGGTAAAGGCACCCTTCTTATATCCGAAGAATTCAGATGCCGCCACCTCCTTAGGGATGGCGCCGCAGTCGATGGCATAGAAAGGTTTGTCCTTGCGCAGACTCTGTTCGTGGATGCTGCGCGCCACATATTCCTTTCCGGTGCCGCTGGCTCCGAGAATGAGCACTGACATCGGGGTTGGGGCAACGAGCGAAACGAACTCGTAGAGCTGTTTGGAAGCCTCGCTTTCACCTTTTATATATCTAGGCACCTCTGTAGCGCCCTGCTGCTCTTCTTGGGGCGCATCCTGCATGGCGGCAGATTCCGCACGCTGAGGGGTTGAAACCGCAGAAGCAGCCGACTGGATAGCCTCACGGATTTTCTCTAAGAGGATTTCGGGATGGAAGGGTTTAGCCACGTAATCGGTAGCACCCGATTTCATGGCACATACGGCATTCTGAACCTCTGCATAGCTAGTCATTACGATAAAAGGCAGGTGGGCATCGGTCTTTCTGATATGCTGGAGAAATACCAGTCCGTCGTGGTCGGGCAGGCGCAGGTCGGAAAGAACCAGATGGAATGCATCGCCGGCTCCCATCGCTTTGATGGCAGCGCCTACAGATGTTACCCTTTCTACATCGAATCCTTTCTTTTTGAGCCAAGTCTGTATCATGGTTCCGAATGCCAAATCGTCTTCAACAATCAATATCCTCTTCATAATGTTCTGTTTTATCCTCTTCTATAATATCGTTATATATAACTTTGTGCAAAGGTACGGAAAAGTTGTATGGAAAGCTATTTAATTCACATTATTTAGCAATAAAACCGACTAAAAATCTACAAACCCTGTTCTATTATCTTATTTTTAGTGAAAAGAACAATTGTTTTCGGATAAAAGCATGCTAGTTGCTTTATTTTTTGTATCTTTGCATCCATGTTAAAATAAGATTTAGAGTCATGAATCCGATAGTACAAACCATCATATTGTCAGCTTCGGCGGTGCGCATGTTGCCGCATATCGCTCTGTATCTGCTCCATAAGAAGGAGATAGATGCCGACCTGCTGAAGGTGCAGGACAGGAAGCCTACGGTACTCAACCTGATTAAGGCATGCACCCGCGAAAGGAGTTTCCGCAATCTGTTTTATTACCGCATGGGCGAATACCGTTCGGTTTTCATCAGCTGGCTGTTGCCTCCCGAGCGTACGATGACCATCTGGTGTCCGCATATCGGGAAGGGTGCGCATCTGGAGCACAGCTATGCCACCTATCTCAACGCAGAAAGTATAGGTGATGACTTCTACTGCCTGCAGATGGTGACGCTGGGCAACGGCAAGGGCGGCAGGCCTGCCATCGGAAATGACGTGAAGATTTATACCGGCGCCACGGTATTCGGCGGCATCCATATCGGCAACCACGTGACGATAGGCGCCGGTGCCGTGGTATTCCAGGATATTCCCGACGGGGCTACCGTGGTAGGGAATCCGGGGAGAATCATTCAGAAATAATCAATTTAAAGATAGAAAATATGAACTATGCATTGATCATAGCCGGAGGTTCTGGCAATAGAATGGGACAGGACATCCCAAAGCAGTTTATGCATGTAGACAACTGTCCTATCATCATCCATACGATGATGGCTTTTCAGAAGCATCCTGATATTCAGGGTATTGCTGTGGTATGTCTGGCAGGTTGGGAAACGGTGTTGCAGTCGTATGCCAACCAGTTCTGCATTACCAAGTTGAAATGGATATTCCCTGGCGGAAGCAATGGTCAAGAGTCGATCCACAATGGTATCTATGGCTTGAAAGAGGCGGGATGCGGTGATGACGACCTGGTGCTGGTGCATGATGCCGTGCGCCCACTCTTGTCGCAAGACATCATCTCATCCAATATCGCCATCTGTCAGAAGTATGGCTATGCCATTACGGGTATCAAATGTAGAGAGGCTATCCTGGAGAGCGAAGATGGTTTCACGACCAACACCAGTATTCCGCGCGACAAACTGATCCGTACCCAGACACCCCAGACCTTCCGTTTGGGCAATCTGATAGCAGCCCACGAAGAGGCTAAGGAGAAGGGTATCGCCAATTCGGTGGCATCCTGTACCCTGATGGCAGAACTGGGAGGCAGACAGATGCATATCGTGCCTGGTTCAGAGAAGAATATCAAGATAACCACCGTTGAGGATCTGGAGATACTGAAGGCACTGATGAAGGTTCAGCCTGAGGCTTGGTTAAAATAAATATGTTATGATAGGAAATTCACCATGTAAGGAAGATATTGCGCGCCTTTTCCGGGAAGGTTTGGAATTGGAGCGTCTGCATGGCAAAACCATTCTTGTGGCTGGTGCTACAGGACTGGTAGGAGGCTGTGTGGTTGATGTGCTGATGCAGAATCCTGCCCGGTGCTACAAGGTGATAGCAGCCGGAAGAAACAAGGAACGTGCCCGACAGAAGTTTGCTGCCTATTGGGAGGATGAATCTTTCTTCTTTGCAGAGATAGACGTTACCCAGCCTGTCATCAAGAGCATGGACAGGATGATAGGGGAACCAGTCTATAATGAGTTGGCTGAGGGCGCTGATTACATCATCGATGCAGCCAGCAATGCGAGTCCTAACTTCTTTAAGCAGAATCCTGTAGAGGTGATGAAGGCAAACATCAACGGCGTATCCAACCTGCTGGAATATGGATTGAGTCACCGCATGCAGCGCATGGTTTATATCTCTTCGGGTGAAATCTATGGCGAGGGCGATGGCTCTGAATTTACCGAGAAGAGCAGCGGCTATGTGGATTGTGCATCGGTACGTGCCTGCTATCCATCTTCCAAACGTGCTGCCGAAACGCTCTGCATGGCATACGGAGCAGAGTATGATGCCGATGTGGTGATAGCCAGACTGAGTCATACCTACGGTCCGGGCTTTACGGAGAGTGACAATAGGGTGTATGCCCAGTTTATCCGCAATGTTCTGAAGGGTGAGGATATCGTCCTGAAGAGTAAGGGTGAGGCTTTCCGCTCCTGGCTTTATGTGGTAGATGCCGCCCATGCCATCTTGCGCCTCCTGCTGGATGGCGAGAAGGCAAATGCCTATAATGTGGCTCATTCAGAATCGAATATCTCCATCCGCCAACTGGCAGAGCTGATAGCCCGGAAAGCGGATAGAAAGGTGGTGTTTGATATTCCTGAGGCGGATGCGCAGCAGGGCAATACCACGCCTATCACCAAGGCAACCTTCAGTACGGATAAACTCAAGGCTTTAGGCTGGAAACCGCTCTTTGATGTAGAAGAAGGTTTCGGACATACCTTGCAGGAAGTGAGGGAAGGCTAAAGCTTTCTTTTAATCTCATCCCATGTTTCCCGCTTTTCCATGTTCAGATAGTAGCGAAGGTGTTTCTCTACTCTCTGTTCTACGGGTGGAAACTTCATATAGTCGCCAAAGAAGTGGCGCAGATAGGTATCAGCCTGCTCCGGCAGCAAGACGGTGGTATCCTCGAACGGGAATTCCTTGCCCTTGCCGAGCCATTCCTTCGGGAAAATCTCCTTGTAGTGGTAGGAACCTGTATTCACCAGTACGTTCTTCGCCTTATCGAAATCATAACGGTGACTCATCTCGTCCATCTGCTGGATGAGGCGGTGGCGCATCTTGCTGCGGCAGAAGAAGGCGAGCGTCTTGATGGCAAAGCGGCCCCAAGTTTCCTTGTGCAGGAGCAGGGAGATGTACTCAAAGAAAGTATTGTGGGTGGTTACGGCATTCAGACGGTTGATGGTCTTCGAGTATTTGCGATACAGCGCCTTTGCCGTTTCCAGGTCATCGTCGGTGGCATCAAGAGGGAAGATATCTACGTAAAGGCCGATGATGCAGGGACGCTCCTTCTCCTCGATAAGGGTGGTTTCGCGATTTACGAGTTTGGAGAAATACAGAGGGTATGACTCGTTGTTGTAGGGAGTTACTACCTCGTATTTGCCAAAGTCTTCATGCTTGGCGATTTCGAGCAGACGGTCGTAGTCGGGGCGTGGCATCAGTACGTCGATGTCATCGTCCCAGGGAATCATTCCGTGGTGACGGGCGGCTCCGATAGCGGTGCCGGCACAACAGTAATATCTGAGGTGATACTTGTTGCAGATTTCGATGAAAGCCTTCAATATATCGAGTATTGTGGCGTTCCATTCCTTCTTGATGTTCTTAATATCCATACTTTTTTCTGTTTTACGGCTGCAAAAGTAAGCAAAAAGTTTTGAACTTCAAACTATTTATGCTACTTTTGCATTCTAAAAAGTAAAAACAAGTAATATTCCATATTTATCAGATAGAAACGATGGCAGAATCATTAAAGGAAAAAACCGCCAAGGGATTGTTCTGGGGAGCGATGAACAGTGGCTCTACCCAGGTACTCAATATCCTCTTTGGCATCTTCTTGGCGCGTTTGTTGTCGCCAGCCGATTATGGTATCATCGGCATCCTCACCATATTCACCCTGATAGCGGGCAATCTGCAGAGTAGCGGGTTTACCCAGGCACTGGTGAATATCAGGAAACCCACCGACAACGATTATAACTCGGTGTTCTGGTTTAATGTCCTGGTGAGTCTTACCATGTATGTGGTGCTCTTTTTCTGTGCGCCGCTGATAGCAGATTTCTTCCATCAGCCTTGTCTCACCTCCCTGTCGCGCTTCGTGTTCCTGAGTTTCTTCATCTCTTCGTTTGGCATCGCCCAGAACGGATATATGATGAAGAACATGATGAACAAGGAGATTACCATCGTTAATTTCATGGCTCTGATCAGTTCGAATGTCGTGGGACTGGTACTGGCATTCAGCGGCATGGCTTACTGGAGTCTTGCCTGGCAGCAGGTTATCTTTATCCTCGTGCTGAATATAGGAAGATATTATTATACGGGATGGCGCCCGAACTTTCATATCGATTTCGGACCGGTGAGGAAGATGTTCGGATTCAGCGTGAAACTTCTGGTTACCAACATCATCAATACGGTGAGCAACAATGTGTTGACCTTTGTCTTCGGCAGGTTCTATCCGATTAATGATGTGGGTAACTATAGTCAGGCATACAACTGGGACACCAAGGCTAATTCGTTTGTTGCCAATACGGTGGGACAGATAGCTCAGCCCGTCTTGGCTTCTATCCAGGACGATAAGAACCGCGAGTTGCTGGTGTTCAGAAAAATGCTCCGTTTTACGGCATTCCTTTCTTTTCCATTGATGTTCGGCTTGACCCTGGTATCACGCGAATTCATTCTGATTACGATTCATGAGAAATGGATAGCCAGTGTGCCGCTGTTGCAGATTCTTTGTGTGAGCGGTGCCTTTATGCCGATTTATACGCTCTATCAGAACCTTGCCATCAGCAAGGGACGTTCTGATGTGTATATGTGGTGCAACATCGGTCAGGTAGTGGGTTTGCTCGCCTTGGTATTGTTCTGTCATCAATATGGCATCCAGACCATGGTGATAGCCTATACCGTGTTTATCATCGCCTGGCTTCTGGTCTGGCAGTGGATGATGAAGCGTGTTGCAGGCTTGCGGTTCCTGGATGTGGCAAAGGATATACTGCCATTCATGCTCTGTGCGGCAGCCACGATGGTAGTTACCTATTTCATGACCCGCAGCCTGCAGAACATCTATCTCCTGCTGCTGGTTCGTCTGCTGGTTTCAGCCACCATCTACTTCTGTATCATGAAACTGCTGAAGGTGCAGATATTAGAAGAGTGTATAGCTTTCTGTAAGCGAGGTAGATAAGATTCACCCTCTTGACAGGTACCCCCTTTTTGATGAGCTTGATGATGAGTCGGATGAGGCAACTCTTAGGCTTGTAGTCGAGCGCCTGATCCACCTTTTCGAAGGCTACCTGTGCGTTTGCTGCCCAGCGGTAGGCATTGACGATGCCTATCTCTGTGGCTCTGAGGTACTGATGCTTCTTATCGTTCTGCTCGAAAAAATCGATGAGTCGGCGGGTTGACTTGAAGTATGACAGGAGGTTCTTTTCAGAGATGTTGTGATTGTAGGAATTCTCATTGTCGGTACGGTAATAATATACTGCATCATCGATGTTCACCTTTTTGCCGTAGAACATGAACTGGGCATTCCAGAAAAGATCTTCCGCATAGTTGATTCCCTCTTCAAAGAATATCCTGTGCTCCATGATGAGCGAACGCTTATAGATTCTGCCCCACAGCCGGTTGGTGATGATGTTCTGGCAGACAAGCAGTTTAAGCAGCTTCTCATCAGAAACTTCAAAAGGTTTCTGGAGCATTCCTGCCTTTCCATCGCACCACTCCCGGTAGCCGCCATCAATCAGGTCGGCATGAGTGCTTTCGGCTTTTGTGGTCAGCTTCTCAACTGCATCTTCCGGCAGCATGTCATCGCTATCGGCAAATAAAAGATAGTCGCCTGTAGCCGCCATCAGTGCCGTCTGTCTTGCAGCTCCCACGCCCCGGTTTCTGTCGTGGTGGATGATGCGTACCTGTTGTGCTCTTCCCGGATATTCTTTCAGGAGCGATTGCAGGATGCCGATACTTTTATCAGGGGTACAGTCATCTACAAAGATGTATTCGATAGACGCATACGACTGTTCGAACAGTGAACGGGCGCACTGTTCGATATATTTTTCTACTCCATAGATAGGGGTTAAGATACTTACTTTCAGCATGATGGTTTTAATCTAAGATACTTTTTTATCTTGTTAGATACTCGAATATCAGCGTGCTGTTATAGAAGAACAGGAAGATGGTGATGACTGCGAGTCCTCCACGAAGATAAGGCAGATATTTCTCCTTACAGTTTCTGATGATATATCCGATACAGATCGGAATGATGAACGCCCAATGGGCAGCCATGATATAAACCTCGTTCAGTCCGAATCCCATGACCAGATGAATGAAGGCATCGCATGCCACCCATGAGGCAGTGAGCCAGAGAAAGACCGATCTTCTTCCCATCCAAAAGCCCATACACAGCAGAATCACGATGATACCCTCTATGATATAAGGAACGGGTGTCTGGTATTTCACGAATATCGGGCGGTGGCTGTGGATATCTTCCAGAAGATGTTCTCTGTGCAGGATAAGCGATTCGCCAAAAACGTTTTCTACCAGTGATTCTGAACGGGAGATAGACATATCTGCCCATGAAAGCATACCCCGTTTCTGGATATTTTTGCCAGCGATAGCCTTATCGTGTTTTTGCTTCTGGTCCATCTTAGCCCTAAAAGTACTGTCTTTAGCAGCCTTTTGGGCAACGAGCCGTTCTCCTTCCAGGCGATTAGGAATGATGAAAGCCTTGTTCTGGTAGATGCCTGCAGCACCTATCAGGAGGGTAGGCAAGATGATGCCCAATGCCAGATATTTCGGACGGAAGAGTTTTTTGCCATTGGTAAAGAGGGCGGCAAGGAAGGTCTTGGCGCCATTGCTCAGCGTGATGCCTGCCGTGAAGAAAAAGAGCAGAGCTGTTTGCCACCAAGGCATGCTGCGGTGTTCCTGCTGCTGTTTGCCTGCCAGATAAAGTGTCATCGACAGGAAGAAAAGCGACATGCCGAAATGGTCATCTACAAAGGTGACGAGCAGCACGTAGGCAAAGGAAAAAAGCATCGCTGTGAGCACATTGCTGTCTATAGCCTTCAGCTGCATCACCTCTCTGAAGATTCTTCTGAAGAAGAGGGTGGAGTAGGTGGAGAAAAATGTCATCATCACCGCCACGATGGTAGTTGCCCAGTTGCGGGAGGTGAGTTCTATCAGCCAGCCGTTCAGTAGCGAGAAAGGATAGAGGAAGAAAGGGAGCATGGGATGGCGATACTCCGTGTAATATACCTTCCACTTCGAGAGGGTAAGGTAGGTGTAGGGGTCGAAACCTGAAATCTGAAAGTTCTTGGTGAAGAGCTTCCAGAATCCTGCTTTCGGTTTGCCGAAATCATCAAAATGATAGGTTATCATCAGCACATTAAAGGCGATGATAACGATGAGTGTAATCAAGGCAAAGAGCCTTTCTTCTTTTTTAATTCTAAATATATTGTTCATTCTCTGATTATTTTTTTGCTGGGCTGATGCATGCCGCATCTCCTTCTTAGCGCTGCAAAAGTAATTGTTTTTTCTGAATATTCAAAAAGAAAGGCTCTATTTTGTGTCTTTTTTCTGATAAAAACGGAGTTTTATTTTGTATTCTCTTTTATTTGGTGTATCTTTGTCGCAATGATGATGAAAAAAGTCATCAGGACGGACAGTTGGATAATAAAGATAAATAATGACAATGAAACATGCTTTTTTGATAATGGCTCATGGCAGTTTACCGCTTCTGAGGGTATTGCTGTCGATGCTCGATGATGAGCGCAATGATATATTTCTGCATATCGACCGGAAATCGGATATGCTGGATGGTGCTGACCCGCTGGTTCTTTCCAAGGCACGCCTCTTTGTATTGGAACAGAGGGTGGATGTGCGTTGGGGAAATCTGAGCCAGATAAAGGTGGAGTATGTGCTTTTCGAGGAGGCTTTGAAGCATGGACCTTATGCCTACTACCATCTGCTGAGTGGTCAGGATTTACCTATCAAATCGCAGGATTACATCCATCAGTTCTTTGAGGAGCATCAGGGTAAAGAGTTTGTGGGCATCAATCATGGTGAGGAATTTGAATGGGATTGCCGCCGGAAGATGATGCGTTATTGGCTATTTACCAGTCTTACCCGCTCGAAGTATGGGACTTTGAATGCCATTACCAGGCGACTGAATAAATATCTTTCGATGCTGCTCATGCCGTTCCTGCATCGCCAGAAGATGGATTTTGCCAAGGGTGCCAACTGGGTGAGCATCACGCAGGCATGTGTGGAGTATGTGGTGAGCCAGAAGCCGTTTGTATTGAAAAGATTCAATTATACCTTCTGCCCTGATGAGTTCTTCCTGCAGACTCTGGTATGGAATCATCCCGATTTCCGGGCCGCCTTGTACTCAGAAAAAGATGAATATGAGGGCTGCATGCGACTTATCGACTGGAAACGGGGCAATCCATACGTCTGGACTTTGGCAGACAAAGAGGAGCTGGAACAAAGCAACCGCCTCTTTGCCCGTAAGTTTGATATGGAACATGAGGATATCATCCGCTGGATCAAGGCTTCTTGCTAATATTTATCCTAGCATGTAGCCTGCCAGCAGATATCCGTTGCTTATCCACAGATAGAGGGTGATGGCGAGCATCAATCCTCTGAAGGCCCATTTCAGGTTCTTTCCTTTTGCCTTGAGCGCCAGGAAGGCGATGGCGATAGGAAGGGCATACATATAGTGGGCAGTCATGATATATACCTCGTTGATACCGAAGCCCAAACCGATATGGAGGGCAGCATCCATCAGGAAGAATGTCAGGGTGAGCCAGAGAAACTTTGATTTTCTTCCGGCAAGGATGCCAAGTAAGAAAAGCACAACGATGCATGCCTCTACCACATAATTGACCGCAGACTGGTATTTCACGATAACCGGACGGTTGCGCAATACATCGCCCAGAAGGTTCTGCTGGTGCAGCATGATGCTTTCACCGAAGAAATTCTCGACCAGAGTTTGCGAGCGGGAGGTCGTCTTGTCGGTCCAGTTCATGAATTCGCCCTTGGCGATAGGCTTGCCCGTGTTCTTGTTCCATATCTGTTTATGGTCACGAACATATTTGGTATGCGCTTTATCCTTGATGATTTTCCTGACGGCAGCTTCTACCTTTGCCGAGTCTTTCACGCCAGTGCTGTCGCTGTATTGCTGGTAAATCTTGGCTGTGGCTTCCTTGTTTTTCTTCATCTTAGCCTCGTGTCTTGCCATCTCCTTAGGCCATACGAAGGTGCGGTATTCCCATCTGGCGAAAGCCCACATGAGTGCGGCAGGAAGGATGACTCCTATCAGGAAGTATTTGATACTGAAGAACTTTCTGCCATTGGTGAATAGGGCGGCAAGATAGGTCTTCAGACCATTGTTGAGTGATACGCCCGCTGTAAAAACAAAGAGCAGGATAGTCTGCCAGATGGTAAGCTGTCTGCCTTTCTTCATGCATACGCCTGTGATATACAGGGTACAGAGGAGTATGATCATCGACATGATGAAATGGTCGGGTACCATCGCTGAAACCATCACATAGGCAAAAGAGAAATAGAAGGCAGAGAGCAGATTGGCATCAAAGCGCTCTGTACCAATCACTTCTCTGAATATACGGTAAAGAAAAATGAAGGAATAGAAGGCGCAGAACACCAGGATAGCTCCCACGACAAACTGAACGCAGTTGATGCCGGTAAGCATCATCAATCCTTGATTTATCTGATTCGGGATATACATGAAGAACGCCAGCAGCGGGTGGCGGTATACGTTATATTCTGTGTCCCAGTGAGATACGATGCTATAGGTAAGCGGGTCGAAACCTGCCACATGGAAGGTCTTGACAAAGAGTTTGTGATAATTATCTGTAATCTGCGAGAACTGGCTGTGGTATTTGATGACAGTCAGGGCATTGAGGGCACATGCTATGATGAGTGCGACGAGTGCTGAAACTCTTTCCTCTTTCTTGATTTTAAAAATATCGAATATCTTTTTCATATCTTTCTTTTATCGTGTTTTGGGAATCCCCTTATTTCTTCAGGAAGAACCTTACCAGGAGGAAGTTTACCGGGATGCAGATGCAGAGGGTGGGTATCATAGCCAGCTGTTTGGCTAGACCCAAGCCTACGAAGAGGTTGAGGCAGAGGGTCTGCATCGAGTAGTTGACGATGTGGGAGAGGGTGAATCCTGCTCCGCGCTTGGCATTCGCCTTTACCTTAAATGTATAGCGGGTGCTGGCGATGAAATTGAAGATGAAACTCACGATATAGGCGATGGTGTTGGCTGTGGTAGCCAGACTGTGGTCGCCCATGTTGGGGATGAAATGGGTCAGTGCCGGCATCATAGCCAGGTAGATGACATATTGCAGTACCGTAGCCAGTCCGCCTACGATTCCGAATCTGATGACTTCGCCCAGCTTCTCTCGCTTGACATCATCCATATTATTTATCTTGTTCTTGATATTCATGTTGCAAAAGTACTTCAAAATCTCCAAATTACCAAATATATCCTGGTATTATTTATCTCAGCATCTTTCCTTTTCCGAAGAGATAAGCCAGATGGGTCTTCTCCATCATCTTGGCGATGCCGATGCTTCCGGCAATGGCGATGAAGATGGTAATGAGGGCAAAACAGATTTCGCTCCTGTCCCAGCCAAAGAGGGGATGATAAAACTTGGCTGCCATCGTAAAGATGGGGTGGAAGAGGTAGATGGGCAGCGTGTTGCGGCCTATATATAATAAGGTGTCTTCTGTCTTTCGGACGCAGGCATTATCCTGTAGGCGTTTGATGAGGCTGTGTATCCACATCAGGGATGAAATGCAGCACCAGCAGGAGAAGACGGTGGCGAGCGTGCCCCAGTCGTACCATTCTTCTAAGCCCAGCAAGTTGATCCAGAGCAGCAGGGCAACCGGTGAAGAACGGAAAATTCTGTCAAAGCCGATATGGCATTGTCTGAGTACCGCTCCGATGAAATAATAGGTGGCGGCACTAGGCGAAAGAGCGGGTGTCTTGGACAGGAGCAGGAGTAGGGTGGCGAAGATAAAGAGGCTTGTGGTGGTGCTCATCGTCGTTTTTCCCTGTCTGAGGGTTCCCCAGGTTGCTCCCTTGAAACTGACGTAATAGAGAATGCCGCAGATAATCATGGTCTGGATGAACCAATAGGGACCGATGGAAGTAACGAATATCTTCTCACAAATCTGAGAGAGTGACAGTTCCGTGATGCCATCTCTCACCGGCATGAAATAGGAGAGGACAGAGAAACCGGTTACCATGATGACGTAAGGCAAAGCGAGACACATCAGGTATCTTCCCATCTCCTTTGGGCTTTTCCCGATATTCACGAGATAGCCTGTGATAATGAGGAAGGTAGGCATCATGAATGAGAGAATGCCTGCCTTGAGCTGGGGGTATGCGTTGCCGAAACTCACGATATGAATCAATATCATGAGAATAATGAGGATGGCTCTTATCCAGTCGATGTCTGTATTCCTTTGTTTCATAATGAATATATTCAAAATCTTTACTTGTTGATGTTACAATTGGGGGCAAATATACATAAAATATTCTTTTCCTCAAAATCTTTTTGCCTAAAATTCCCCCAGATTCTCAAAATCTTGCCTGTGCAAGTCTTAAAGAACTGTACGGCACGGGCTGAAAGCTCAAAAGCTCTTAGCCCAGGGGGATAATAGTAATCAGCAAGGCATTCTATAGCCAAATCGAGTTAAAATTCATCGATTTGGCTAAAGAATCCTTGTTTTTCTTGAATATGCGCATTCGTAATCGTATGGCTGATTTCGTGACAGAAACAGGGATAAAATCAGCCATTGTTTGCCTTGACTTTTGGATAAAAGCTGTATTCTTGGAGGCGTATATAAACACCCAAAAAGATACATAATCTTTACAATTATATCTTTCGAAAGAATGCGGAAGATTAAATCAAAACAGGCTAACAAATGTTACATATAGGGACAGCATAACGAACATGCTGCCCCTTTTTTCGTATTATTGGCATCACGCAAAATGGACTTTCGGGAGGCTCTGAGAGACGGAAAAGAGTGACTATCCGGCTACAAATGCTGCTCCGGATGACAGGAAGCCTAAATTGCTAATTTTTGTAAAACACCAGAGAGAAGCGACATTTTTATCGGAAAAATCCCTTTTAGTTGTCGCATTCCCCCACCAATGCGACACCTAAATGATAGGAATGCGACACCTAGGCAGGGGAATGCGACACCTTTTTCCAAATTATTTTTGTATATTTGCGGCATGATTGCGAGATTGGAGCCATGCCGGTTTGCTGTCCGACATACCTGTTCATCATACAGACAAGCCTCTTATGTTTCCAGGAATGATCTTCGCTCTGATGATCCAATGGACATGATAGCGAAGCCTATCCCATCATAGAGGAAAGCTCCTGATCTTTGCGATAAACTGGCAAGCAGATATATAAGACAAAATATTAACATTAATCATTTAACAACAAAACGTGTATGAAAAAGAAACAATTACACAAATCGAATTGGCTCGTCACGATGCTGCTGCTCGTGATGGCTATCCTCATGCCTTATGGGGGGG